>ERZ773185.1817-NODE-1817-length-14943-cov-55.220849_pt1 | contig 14943 bp, 13 predicted proteins | sample MGYA00580531_ERZ773185 | MGnify/ENA primary metagenome ERZ773185 (study PRJEB29015, sample SAMEA2737799) | human gut metagenome | biome: human gut; feature: human-associated habitat; material: faeces | place: China | collected 2012 ...
ATATTTATGCTAAATTTCGTTAACCGTATTCATTTTTATTATTATAGTTCATATTTCATCGTTGGCAGCCTTGATGGTTGCCACGAATCGGTTCACGTCAGATGCTGCATCCTTCAGATCGTCTTCATGGAAGGGCATTTCTCCGTTCAGAATCTCCTTCATGTATTCATAAAGGGAATGCTGGCGCTTGATACTCTCTCTGAATGCTGCAGCTCTTGATGCTTCATCCAGATTTTCTAATGTATAGTTCTCGCCATGATAGATACGGCAAAGTCCTTTCAGGAACTTCATCTTGTCATGACGGTTCAGCTCATGCTGTATGGCAAGACCACCAAGCACATAGATGGAGTAGAGCCATCGCTTCTGTCCGCTATCATCTTGATACAGATAACGTTTCTTGCTGATGCCTGAGTTGGACCAGAGTGTTTCTAAATCCAGATTCTCTATCAGTTGGTTCCTGTTGCCACTTTGGTATTTGCGCTTATACCATTCTGCCATATAGACAATGGTTGTCGTGGCATTTTCAGGCTTTGCCAATGCTGCTACTCCACAATCAGACACAATAGCGCTTAGGCAGACTTCAAGTTCATTGAAATCTGCCTCCGACAATCTCAGCTTCCATACGTATGGATGGCTGGTGTCTAACGATGCTATTTTGTCTGCAAGCTTCTTGCTTAGTCTTGTTTCCATATTTTAATTTCTTTCTTGATGCCTCGGTATGCTTCACGCAAATCCCTTAACGGTTGTTCCGAATCCTTGATATGATGAATCATACTGTGGCAGTTGCTGCATAGCGGTACCAGATTCTCCAGAAAGTCCTTGGGTACGCCATCGGTCTCGTATGTGGAAATCATCCTTAGATGATGCACTTCCATGAAGTTGGCACCCAGTTCTCTGCCGTATGTTTCCTCAAAATCCATTCCACAGCATTGGCATTGGTAGCCATACTTGTCAAGGCACATCTGGCGGAGCTGAGGATTGCGCCTTATCACATCCATCTCTTTCAGAATATGTTTCCGTTCGCCTTCGGTTTCTTCCCGGAATGATGGAGTAGAAGGTGCTGATGGTTCCGCATCAGATGACAAATCCTCTATGGCAATCTTTGTTTTGAATAGATTGCGGAATGCTTTTGATTCCAGAAACCCTGACCATGTTTTCAGATGTAAGGAATACCTGTTGTCAGCAGCATTGTCTTCTGTTCTCATCTGTCCGTCTATTGCCATGTCATGGCGTACTCGATCATAGTAGTTATGGTCGAGCTGTGTATAGATGCTTTCAAAGTTTGGTGACTCATGCTTTCGTATGAAGTCAGCCAGTTCCGATTCGGTGAATCGGGCGAACTCCTCTGCATCGGGCCTGCGTTTCAGATATTCTTCCACGTAAGCCTTGCGGATGGATGCTGGTGTAGGTATCACTTGTTTCATTGCCCTCATTCTATTTTTCGAAACTCTCACTATTATTTACTACCCAATAACCAAATACTCTACCACCTTTTCTATGGATAAGATTCTTTTGTCTCAGGTGTTTAAGTATTTTGTAAACAGAGGTTTCACCTAAAGCCAATGTTTCACCTATTTCAGCATACGTAATATGAGCATTTTGTTTGATAAGGTTCAATACGTCATTTTCTGAGTTTGCAAGAGTCCTTTTTCCACTCTTAACCTCACATTCCTCATTCTTAACCTCACATTCCTCATTCTTAACCTCACTTTTCCCATTCTTAACCTCACATTCCTCATTCTTAACCTCACTTTTCCCATTCTTAACCTCACATTTCCCATTCTTAACCTCACATTTCCCATTCTTAACCTCACATTTCCCATTTTTTACCTCACTCTTTACCTCACATCCGTTTTCAGGAGTGATTTCTTTATTTATATTATATGTGGTCCAGCGGTTTTTGCTTTCTTGGTTAAGCAGGTTTTTATCAACCATATTGTGCAGTAACTTGCCTATTTCCAAAGAGTTCATTCCAAGCATTTGCTGCAGCTCCATATTGCTTACACTATCACCATTCCAAACGTATGCCATTACTTGTTGCTCATTGGCAGTAAAGCTATTGTATGTTTCTTCGCCATAATAAGCTTTCATTTCTGCTAAAGTTGATGCAGGAAGAAGACTTACCATAGGCAATGTGAGATCTACCTGACGCAATTCTGTTCGATCTATCAAGATCGGTTTGCGCCAGTTTTGTTCCTTCCATGTCTTTAATATAGTTGGATAGCCACTACCGATGTTTTCGCCATAGCCAATCATACGTAGCATATTTTGTATTCGTGGATTTCTTGCTTTAGAATTACCACCATGCATGATGTCCTCCATTGGCAGTTTTAGCGAGCCTGGATTAGAGAAGAGAAATTCTTTCTCGTACTTCTCTATTTTCAGTACTCCAGTGATGAGTAGATCAGCGTGGATAATCATGTTGGTCAGAGCTTCACGTACAGCTTTATGTATAGGCGTGTCATCGATACGCTCCATACCTTCGAGTTTGAATGGACGTTTCAAATCTTGTGTGAGCTTGGCAATAACTCGCATAAAGAAGTTGAAAAGGTTGTTTTCCCATGTACCATCATATGTCAATCGGTCGCTCCAACGGCTATCTGTTTCTAAGTTGGTCTTGTCTATATAATCCATACGTATGTTGTCGAAGCGGTCACGCACAGGAAGTCCTTTGCCGAACATCATGAGTCCGGCAACGGTTAATCCCTCGCGATGCGTGTTTCTATCAAAAACATATCCTCCCATATTTCTCAGAAACTCTTTGTCGTCAAGTTGGTTGAAAGCATGATCCACATTTCTCACTTCAAAGCGGTTACGATAGGCATGTAGGGTAGGCATGTCTATGTCATTTAAGTCATAATTTTCTACCAATGTACCATCGTTGCCATTTTCATTGGCATCACGCAACATTGATTTAACTTCTTCATCTGTGCAATGATAGTCTCCTTCAAAGTTGCGCTTATACGAACCTCCTATCAGGTTCTTATTGATGTAGATAGGACGCATGGTATAGTTTGCCATTGGTACGTGTATGGCTATAATGTTTTTGCCATTATAGTCAATACATTCCACATTGTCCTCCATGAGAATATTACGACTTACCTTATCACTATTAATAGTGTCCCAAAATGATTTTAGGATTTTGTCGGTATCGTTAACTCCTGTCACTTCAAAACGTCCTTGCTCAATTGTATGGTTTCGGCGTTCCTTGATACCAAGTATAATAGTTCCGCCAATAGTGTTGGCAAAGGAAGAATAGGTTTCCCATACCGACTTTGGAAGCTCGTTTGTAGCTTCCTTATATTCTATGTTTATGCGCTCACCATAGAGCATCATATCGTTTATATCGTTTGATGTCATATTGTCTTATTTATGTTATGGTTTAACTTTTTTCCTCTTTCAATTACGCTTAGTACCGTTTTTCGTACCGCTTAACTGGTACTGGAGTTTATCTTAGGTGGTACTGGAGTATCAAGTAACTGACACCGGAGTAACACTTATGTAGTACTGAGAAGGTACTTTGATGGCATGAATCAGGCACTCCAATTGATGTGTTCCTCGTATTTATCGAAGTCCATTTTGGAGTCTGCTCCTACCTTTTCAAGCATCAGTCTTATCACTTCCTGCTCCTCAGGTGGAAGAAGAATGTCACCACGCCTGCGCTTGAAATATTGGTTGCGTCCGAAGTGGAGAATGAGGGTAGTCATGAACTGGTCATACTGCTGTGGGTACATCCGCTTTTGGAAGTTGGTGAATCCCCTGGCAAATATCACCGGCTTTTTATCCCGATAGTATGTACATGCCTCGTCCTTGCTGCATCTGGTGGGATTGATTAGACGCAGATACTCTTCATTCTGCTCCATCATCATGGAGTAGGCTACCTGATGCAAGCAGGTAGCTGCCTTAGGGCAGCTGCTATGCTCACATACAGGATAGTTTATCGGTAAAGACGTATATTCTTTTTGGGGCATAATCTACTTTTTTTAATACCATTGTTTTAAACAATCAATCAAGATGGAATTAATCCATCGGTTTGATCATCTTCTCGATAAAGTCAATCTCATCGTCGGAGAGATTGTACTTCGAGTAGAGCTGGCGGTCGATGTCTGGAATGCTTTGGCTCCAGTCGATGTCGCTGTTGTTTTTATAATTTTGAATAGGTACGAATTTAAATTTATCCCTAACGATGTTTTGAGTAATTAGAATAGAAGCTAGTAGAAATCTTGTAAAACAAGTACGAATGTACTTTTTTAGATTCTGTGCTTCTTCCTCATTATCGAATATATCTAATAGAAGATATGATTCTGTACATATAGTATAAGGTGGTAAGACTTCAAGTCTTGAAACGATTCTTTTGCGTCCATTTGCATCTGTTTGTCCTGCATGTTCAGCTGAAGCTTTTGACATGATAACTTTCCACTTGTCTACTATTTCTTTGTTTTGTGGCACATCCTTCTCTTCCATGTAGGTGATTCCATCGCTGCCGAAAAGTGAAATATTTCGACCCGGCTTCGCCGGGAAACCGCGCTGGAAGCTTCTTATCCCAAACGGTTTACGTGAGTAAACCGTTTGGGATAAGAAGCCTGTAAAGGTTTGAGACTTAACCTTATTGATAATATCAAGAACCTTTTGGTTTCTTATAAATGTATCATGTTCGTTAAGATATCTAGTACTTTCATTACGGAAACTACCAAGAATGCTTGTTACTACACATTTGTTATCAGATCCTTTGTTCCATAAGAAATAACAAACCCCACCTGCAATATCTACAGTAGGGAAACAATCTCTTGAATCCTCGTAGTCAAATAACTTTATGAGTTGTTTATCATTAAGCATATTTGCCCTAAACTCATCAAGCCCTTTACCTCCTGTATACCATTTTGCTGGTATAATCATAGACACATTATTAGGGTTAAGTAATTTGGCCAAATCTACAAATTTATTATAAATAGGAGTAGCACTACTTCCTGTTCCACCACCATCCATAATCTGATACGGCGGATTTCCCACCACAGCATTAAATTTCATTTCTTGCTTACTTGTATTGCCCTTCCAGAAACCAACAGACTTCAGTTCTTTTACGAGTCCTTCCTGGTCTTTAGAAGCACGTTCGATTAATTGTACGTTTTTAATATTTGCTTTCTGGTCAACCTGACGGAAGCCAAAGAGGGTGCGGCGAGTGATACCCACAGCCATAGGAGTATTGCAGATAACATACATGTTATCCTTTACAATATCATCCCAAACCACTTGTTCTTCCTGCACGCTGACCGTCTCCTTGTCGATGCATTCCGCCTTGATGTATTCATCCAAGCGCCGACGGAAGAGAGAGTAAGTGACATAAAGAGGGTAGAGACCAGTCTTTGAATTGATCTCCAATATCTTTGTCTGAACCTCTCCTGTAAGGTCAACATTGTCAAAGAGTTGACGGGTTACATCGCCCTGGTCAACATAACGAGGTGTGTCAAGTACTCCGGTCTTTTCGTCAAAACTTTCGTCGTACCAGCACCAACCACCAATCGTGTCACTCATGTGCATATTCACTACACGCCAAGGAGTAAGCACAGTCTCTTTATCTGGATTGCGGAAATAAGAGAAAATCTCCGTAATCTGACGGATGCGCTCATCTATATGCATAAAGTCAGCCTCACGGGTAAGGGCACGATATTTCTTACCCGCTTCCTCGAAACGGGTAGCATTGAAGCACTTACGAATCTTGTTGAAATCTTCTTTCGAGATTCCCTTTGGCATAAACTCTGTCCAAGACTCATCCTTAATTTTTCGGGTGAAGTTGTCAACTGTCAGTTCATCCTTAGGGTCGCCGGCATCAGCACCACCATACATCAGCAAAGGAATACGGAGCGCAATACCACGGATATTGGTCATACGCTTCTTAAACTCCTCACGTTCTTCCTTCGCCTTCTCACGTCGGGCAATACGCTCAGCTTCTGCCTTCAGCCAATCCTCACGCTCTTCTTCAGACATGGCTTCCCATTTCGCCTTAAACTCCTCGTCCTTCTTCAGCTTTTCTTCAGCTTTCTTCTTGGCTTCAGCTTTCTTCTGGCGAATCTTTTCCTCCCATTCCGCACGCTGTTCATCAGTCATGTGGCTCAGATCAACGGTATCTTTCGCATCCTTGCGCTTCTCATCAGGAGCCTTGCCACCATTCTCACCAATATGATTGATGATTTCCGGATTCACTTTGTTCAACTCATCCTGGTTGTAGAGGCATGGATCGTCAAAACCCTTGCGCACCAGTCTGTCGATAAAGACATTCTCCAACTGCTTGTAGATGTCGTTGACATCCATTGGACTCATCTTGCCTCCATCCATAGAAAGAACAGGACAAAGCTCAATAAAGTCACGAACAGTCTCCTTGTCACGCATTTCCTGCGTCTTTTCTTCTTCACCTTCCTGTTTTTTCTTCTCCTTGGCTGTTGCCATAGAAGAGAACTTGGCTGTTTCTGCCACAATCTTCAAGGTGCGGTCGGGCGCAAAGTCGAATACATAACATTCTTTCTTGATTTTACCTTCTGGTGTCTTGTAGGGAGACTGCACACGGAAGATGGTCTGCATGTAAGTGGCAGCACGGTCGCCACCTTTCAGATAAAACACGGCAGTCCATGGCGCAACAGTAACGCCTGTAGTTAGACGGCCACAGGATATGGTAATGGTAGAAGTCTTCTCAGGATTGTCGCCAATCGCTTTAAGCACCTTATCGAGCGCATTCTCATTCTGCTCGTCAGTTTCGCTTCTACCTGCAACATTCACTACATCGAAGTGACGGAATATCTTGTGCTCTTTCAGAAGTTGCTCCAAAGCAGCCGCTTCGTTGACATGAGAAACTACCCAAAGCGTATGGCGGAACATCTGGCGATATTCATTGGTAGAGAATGGAAAATTATTCTTAGCATCCTTTTTGCAGAGTAAATCTAAGAACTCAGATACTTCCGGCTCATGCACAAAACGGCCTTTAGCACCCTCTGGCATAGATGCTTTGTCGGCTTTAGGATTACCTGTCCATGTACGGAAGAACTCTGGGAACGAGAATACACCGGTCTGGTCAAGGATATTATCAATATTCTTGGTAATGTCGTAGGTGAAGATATTCATCTTCGGCAGTTCGGCGTATGGATTCTTCTCGTTGGGATATTCCAAGTTCCAGTTATGCTTTGCTGTTTGCTCGGCAATATAGTCCCAGGTATAGATTTCATCCCCATTGAAATCTTCATAAAGATTGAAAGGAGTACCAGAAAGATAGAGCATCTTGGTCTTCTCTTTCTTCAGAAAGTCCTGGATGACACCTTTGCCCAATGAAGTAAGTGTTCCCTCGTGAGCCTCGTCAATAATGATCAAATCCCAGTCGGTTTTCAGAATGTCAGCTTTTAACTTCTCGTTCGATACTGAAGTTGTGTTGCCAGCACCTGCATTTTTTGCCTGAGTCTTGCTATTAACAAGTTCTGAAAGACGAATATATTGCATCGAAACAAAGAAGGCATAGTGATTACCTTCTGTTTCGACAAACTTTTCTAAGTCATAATAGTTACCTACAGTCTCACTCTCATCATCCGAACGCATACCGAAACCATAGGTTTTATGAATATCGCTGTTGCCTTTCACTTTAGGCTCAGAACTTTTGCTGCCCACAACCTGTTTGAAGGCTTTTAGCCAACTTTCTCCTACTACAGGGCGGTGGGTGATGATAAGGGTGCGTTTCACATCCAGTTCTCGCATGAGCTGCATGGCACAGATGGTCTTGCCGAAACGCATCTTAGCGTTCCAGAGAAACTGGCGATATTCTGGAAGAACTTCATACTGGTATTCACCTCGTCTTCCACTTCTTTTACAGAAACGCTCCTTCGCTTGATCGATTGCGTCCCTTTGTTCAGATCGAAGAGTGATAAGGTCATCGACAAACAGGTCATCCTGCATGCCGGTCTTTATTTCTTCAAGGGTTGAATACGTTGCCATAATGATGTTATGTTATTTTATTATTATTCTTTTTTACTAATTGACTAACGACTCGAAGGTCTGTTTGATAGCCGACTGGTCGTGAAAGTCTGTATTTCTCAGCGTTGACTTCTGAAGGTTGATGCCTTTGAGGAAGTCTTTGATAAGACAGAACCGCTCTTGTGGTTTTGGTTCATAAGTCTTGGCCGATTCGTTCCAGTCATCCATTTCATCAAAAAGAGAAGGTCCGGAATCCTGTCCCTGCTTCTTTTCTTCTATGTAAGGCTCATAACCAGGAAGCCCATAAGAGAGTCCATCCATTTGCCATACATTCCAGGAGATGATGTAAGCAGCACCTGGCATCATGCGCATCTTGTTCTGGTTGAACTTCTTTTCACCAAACTGAGCGATATAATGCTCTTCGAATGTAAAGAAGAGAGCTTCTCTGGCAAGTAGGAGGTTATCGCCTTGCCATTCGAAACCGTATGTTGCACGGAGAGCTATCTTAGCCCAAAGAATCCAATCCTTGGAATCCTTCGTATTCTCGGAAACGATTCTGAGTTTACGGTCGAGCATTCCTATGCGATATTTCACATTCTCGTTATACTCACCAGTAACGGCATCATATCTATTACAGAGGTATGGAGCTTCGCCACAGGTAATCTCCAGACGGGTATCAGCCACATAGTCTTTCCAGGTCTTACCTTCTGGAAACTCAATTTTCTCCTCATTGTTAATCCACTTCTGAGGGTTTTCAGGGTCGGGCGAATTGAAGAGTCCCTCATTTCTGCCGAACCATTCTTCATCAATGAGATTGTTCTGTGCATTGCAAATCCATGCAGGAGTAAACACCTCAGCCTTATCCTTGGCACGCTGTGTCTGTTCTTCTTTCGACTTTACGGCACGTGGTCGGATAATCTCCTGGTAATTGTCTTTCTCCTCAGGATTCTTTTTGACCAACTCATTGTATTGATCCTTTGTAATCACCTTGCCTTCTTTTGAGGCATAGGATGTGATCTTGTCGAGCGTGATAGGTGCAAAGAAAGTAAAATCCTCTCCGTAGTCAGCATACGAATCCGTAGCCCAGTAGATATTCTGCTGGGTGGTATGATCTTTCAGAAGATTCATACATACCTTCTCTCCGTAGCTGTGGAGGAGTTGGTTCTCACTTATGTCTGCGTCATTTATCATTGTTTATATTTTAATTGCAAAATTATCATTCTATGTTGCAGTCTTTCTGCACTATTGAATATTTTCTCAATAAATTCTCAATTTTTTCAGCAATTTGCCGTCTCAACCACTCTGGTTTGAGTACTTCTACCTGATTTCCGTATGAGAAGATGCGTGCTTCAAGTTCCTTATTCGGACGAACCATGAGCTTGATAATTTGCTGTTCTTCGTCCTCAACCTCTTGTGAAGGATGGATTGGCTTGTTCACTACATAAGGGAAACGAGCTTCGTCAAACTTCAATAGCACTTCCTCTGCCACAGGATGGTCTTCAGGTAATGTCACACCAACTATGTCCTTGAAATATTCATTGAAGTCTATATCCGTATTGGGAATAAACGGCACATTGGCACGAGAGAACTTCACGATACGGTCAAGGGCTTTGTTGGTGATGTAATTGCCATGACTTCCTTCCTGTAATCCGATGAGGAACCAGCGGTTGTTGAATTGCTTGATATGGTAAGGATGGAGGATGGCAGTTCTTTCATTGCCAGAGAAAGTGCGATAGAGCAAATTCAAAGGCTGATGATTAAATGCAGACTCTATCAGTTCGCCCAAGAACTCCGTTCCCTTCAGCAGATCATTGTGGTCAAATGATACGATGTTCTCCGTATTGGGTTTGACACCAAAACGGAATTCAAGATTTGAGATAACATCTTCCAACCATGCGTTACTCGGCACACCACGGAAACGACTTAGTATGTCGATAGTAGAGCGAAGAGATTTTACTTCTTCTGCTGTCAACTCATTATTAAAGATGGAGAAGCTTGGGTCAGAATAACGGTAGTAACTTTTCCTTCCATCGAAGGGATATGTTTCGATAGGGGCATTGTAAGTGACTCTATCTCTCATGTATTTGATGTCTTCACGTATCTGACGGATGCTGACCTGCGAACCATAGAGATCCATGAGGGACTCATTGACCGTGTCAAGGAGGTCCTCAATACTATATGTTCTATGAAAATCGCTAAAGCATCTGTCCAGAATCCGGTAGCGAAGTTGCGCATTCTTGTTTGTTGGCATAGAGTCTTTTCTTAATTAGTTTATTTATCTGTTTTTATAGTTACGACATCGTCCAGTCTGACAAGGTCGTTCATGTCGCATTTGAGACAGCGAGCTATCTCAATCAAATTCTCTAAAGTTGGTTGTGATGTATTGGTGACCCACTTTGATATTGTAGCAGGATCTTTACCGAGCATCTCAGCCAGTTGCTTGTTGGTTAGCATGCGTTCTGCAAGCATCACCTTAATCCGATTTAGAGGTTGTTTCTCCATATTTCTTGTTTTTATATATTATCAATATGCAAAAATAAGGTTTTTTCTTCGAAAAACAGACATTTTTCATAAAAATAACACTCCTAAAGCAAATAAATTGATGTTTTCGTCATGTTATTCGAAAAAATATTGTATTTTTGTAGAAAAAAGGCTGCATCTCAGCAATCGGAGCAAGCTCCATTGCGTTCGGTTTGCACTTTTTTTTGCATGTGAAGGGCGTCTTTTTTCTGAGAGTGCAGATAGATTGCATAATGGCTTTCTACTTTTGCATCCAGATTGTAACAGTTAGACCTTTAGGTCGTGGTATAAACAAAATCATAAGAACGATGGAAAAGACGAACATCTACACAGATGAAGAGCGTTATTGGATGACAGGAGGCAGAACAGGAACATTGCCTACACGTATCATCCCATCTGTGATTTACAGTTTGGCACCGAACGAGATTTTTGTGTTTGGAAGCAATGCTCTGGGTATGCATCATGCAGGTGCAGCTCGTGTTGCCTACAATGAGTTTGGTGCAGAATGGGGAAATGGTGAAGGATTGCAAGGTCAGTCATACTCTATCCCCACGATGGAGGGTGAGCATAATACAAAGCTTGCCATCATGAGATTTACGCAATATGCCAAGGAGCATCCTGAACTAAAGTTTCTGGTAACTCCAGTTGGCTGCGGTATCGCTGGATATACTCCAGAAGAGATTGCTCCTATGTTTAAGGATGCTGCTTATTTGGAGAATGTGTATTTACCCATCAGTTTCTGGAAGGTGCTGATGATTTAAACGAAAATTTGTACTGTAAAAAATATAATATGAATAAGATGAATTTGTCAGACAAAGTGTTTTACCTTAGGATGGAATCTAAGTCTGAGGATGATATTCGCAACTATATAAAAAAAACACTGGAAGACGGCAATTGTTCTCTTTCAGACATTAAGTTTGCATTAGAAAACTCTGATGTAAACAACTATATTACTTTGGATTTATTTTCCCATTGTATAGATAGAATTGTAGAAAGCAAGAGTGTTAAGGGTTGTTTGAAATGTATTGAAATTTTTGCTATAGAGTATTCTCGTCGCAATGACTGTACAAAACTTAATGAATGCGTCATTGAGTTAATTATCGATACAAATGGGTATAGACGTCTTATAGGAAGGCATTTATGGGATAGTTTAAATTTGAATGATTCTGATTTAGACCTTTTGACGAATAATGAAGAATTTCAAATGCGTTTTGTATTGTCCATATTGTCAGATTTTGATAATCCTCAAAAACGATTGTCGAAAACTCTTCTCTTTTTTAATAGCGACTATTCTTCTGTACGTATGTGTCTTGTAAATGTATTGGCAAACTATGCGTACAATTATTATGGAACAGTAAAAAAATATATAGATAAAACTGAAATAAACGAGAGTGATGAATATAAGCAATTTTCTGCATTTTTTAGCGAATTAGATGCAAAATTTAAGTACATGGATAAGTGTAAGGAACTTTTGTCTGATTATTCAATGCCTACTATTCTTGAAAGTTGTAATCGTGCCACTCAAAATTTCATGAAAGAAACTATGAAAATGGCTGAAAGAAAAAGAGATTCCATTGTAGATAAATTTATGACTAAAATTGCTTTAGGGAAAGGTGGAGGATGGTTGGATGAGAATGGTAATGTTCAACAACTTGCACACATTAAATTCTCATGCGAGATGCCGATTATGTTAAATGCGTTAAGTCCCTTAGAGGAGCAAGAGTTTTTTAATAATATGTATTTAGACTGGTCAACAATAAGTAACAAAAATGAAAAATAGAATTTTACGAGAATATATAGAATCTTTAAAAGAAGATAACGAATTGGATTATATTTTCCCAATATTGTTGCAAGCTATGGGCTTTAGGATTGTTTCTACTCCAAGAAATTCTAAAGGACAGCCCCAGCATGGTAAGGATATCGTTGCTATTGGTTACGATACTAACAATATTATATATCGTTGGTATTTTGAGCTAAAAGGTAATGGAGCAAAGGATATAACTACTACAAATTTTTATGCAGAAGATGGAGTTAGAGATTCACTTTTAGAAGCTAAGGATGTTGCATACGACTGCCAATCAATCCCAAAGTTTGATGAGTTACCTGTAAAAATTGTGTTTGTACATAACGGTATCCTTCAGGCAAATGCAGAACCTGCTTTTAATGGATTTATTAAAAATAATTATAGTGATGTCAATTTTGAACGTTGGGATATTGAGCGTTTAACTCTTTTGTTTTCTGAGCATTTGTTTGAAGAATGTATTTTTGCAGATGACGTATGCTATACTTTGTTTAAAAAAGTTCTTGTTATGCTAGATGCACCAGGATGGAATACAAATGATATAGATCGAATAATTGATATTTTTTTGACTCGTTGCCCTATATCGAAGACTCCCAATAAGAGGATTGTCAATAAGACTTTTGCTGGTTTAAATCTTATCCTTGCAATAATTTTTAAAAATTGTGAGGAATGCGGCAACTTATTACCTGCTAAATGGAGTTCTGATAGAATAATATTAAAAACTTGGTCATGGATTCTTCAGAACAAAGTGGAGAATAGAAAAATATATTATAATAATTTTATGAAAATCTATGACCTTCATATTACAATTTATGATTCGTATATTCATAAGTTGTTACCTATGGCTCTATCATATAAAGGGCTGTATCAGCCTATGGGGACTTATTCTGAAAGAGTTTGCTATCCTTTAAGATGTTATGATTTCTTAAATGATTTGCTTTATTATTATCTTTCTACAGAATGGTTTGGGTATGAGGATATTCCAACTCGCAATGACCAGTTAAGAATAGTTACAAATATTATAAAACAGAATAGTGGCTTTGACGTTCCTTTGTTGGACAATCATTCAATTACGTTAGTCTTATTAACCAGATTTGTTTGGGCTTGTGGACAACCTGAAGATGAAAGTGTTATAAAAGATTATTTTGAATATATAGATCGTCTTTGTGCAAATGTTATTTTGCGTCATAAAAGACAGAATATTTTTCCGGAATTTTATAATAACATTAAAGAAGTTTGTGCAAGTATGTTCAAAAAGTCAGAAGATTATGTTGATAGTTCTTCAATGTATCTTTTAGTTCTTGTTGAGATTTTAGCATTTTTTCGTCAAAAAACGAATTATAAATATCTAAGAAAAGAGATAAACGCGTCTAAAGTAAATCTCCAGATACCACTTCCTATCTTTGATGAATATTTAGAAGTAAATCTATTTGATCATCATCTGCATAATGAAATGTGTGTTAAGTCAAGTATATGTTTACCAGATACATTAGAGGCATTTCTGAAAACTTTTAAGATAAAATATAAACCGATTTCTTTTCGTACAGAGAAAATCGGTTTAAGTCCTCTTCTGTTATTGGCTCACATACACTACAAGACAGAATTTTTCCCTAATTTTGTCGATTTTGGCTTTTTAGAGACATAAATTAGTTTTATGATGTACTGCAAAATGCTCACATTGTGGGTCATTAAGAAATATACAATAGCGGCCACCTTCCTGCTTGTGTGGACAACGACACAGGATAAGGTGCCCGTCTAAAGCTTTGCTATGCCAATCGTAACTTTTAGCACAATCCTTACAATGATAGATTGTTGCAGTTGCGATTGGCTTTATTTGTTTCTTTCTTGGTTTGGGCATAAATCAATCTTTATAATTGTGTTATCGACGAAGACTTCTGGTTTCTTCTCTTTGTAGAAGAGTATCGCTCATAGCAAATGATGCAACTGTTCCACAGCCAAGTGTTCTGATAGCTGCCTTAGCGGTATTGCCTGTATCTACAACATTGTCAATGAGATAAGGCGTACGATTCGAGGGTAAGTCTTTATGTCTGTAGAACCCCATATCTTCGGCTGAAAGCGTCTGGCCTCTTTTCTTGGCATCATATTGTGAGCCTCGCTCTATGCCACGGAGGGCTTCAACGATAGGGAGGTGAGTATATGACGAGATAGCTTTTGCCAACTGCATGGTCTGTTCGGCTTTGCCATGATGTCCTGGGATTGGAACGAGAACCGCATTTTGTGGTATCACCTTTGCTATCTGACGTGCAGCATAGTCTATTGCATCATTGTCTCCATCTTTCAGTTTATGAGCTACCCACCGGTTGATACCATCATAGTATCTACCAGTGGATAGGAATGTAATACCGTCTGAAACTGTTTTGATTGGTTCGTTCTCTGTCATGGAGTAAATAATAACATGAGTTCTGCATATCGTCTGCGCTCAATGGAAGGGATTCGTTTCCCTTGCCAATGGCAATGATTCACATAATCGTCTCTGATGTTCCGGTTGCCAACTTCGAGTTTCTTTATAACAGAACTTTTCGGGTATTTGCCCTTATATCCTGTCACCTTGTATGGTCCGATGTTATAGGCCAAAGTGGCAAGGAGTAGGGAGTCCTGACCATAGGAACGAAACATAGCACATAACTCTCTGAGGTCTTTACGAAGAAGTT
>ERZ773185.1820-NODE-1820-length-14926-cov-3.725977_pt1 | contig 14926 bp, 9 predicted proteins | sample MGYA00580531_ERZ773185 | MGnify/ENA primary metagenome ERZ773185 (study PRJEB29015, sample SAMEA2737799) | human gut metagenome | biome: human gut; feature: human-associated habitat; material: faeces | place: China | collected 2012 ...
TGCTTGGCCTTCTCGGGGTCGTACTCGGCGAACTCCCAGCTGCCGCCCTTCTTGTCGATGATCGGCGGGAAGACGTTGTCAGCGGGCTCGCGACCGCCCTCGAAGAGGGTGTCGACGATGTTCTGGCGGTTGATGGCCAGGGAGATGGCGTGGCGCAGGTCCTTGTTGGCCATGGTCTCGTCCTCGAGGTTGACCGCCAGGTAATAGACGGAGGCCTCGGCGCCCAGCAGGGCCTGGCGGCTCGGGGAGATGGTGTAGCCGTCGACGGACTTGCCGAACTTCTCGGTCAGCTCCTGGATTCGGCCGGTCGGCATCTGGCAGAAGTCCATGTTGCCGGCCTCAAGCTCGCTGTAGGCGGTCTTGGGGTCCTTCTGGATGGAGAAGTTGATGGCGTCCAGCGCGGGCTTGTCGCCGTAGTAGTCCTCGAAGCGCTTGACGTTGATGTACTGGCCGGACTCCCACTTGCCGTCCATCATGAAGGGGCCGTTGCCGATGGGGGCCAGCAGGAAGCTGTCGGAGTCGTCGATGGCGGCCTGCGGCACGGGGGCCAGGCCCGGGTGGCAGCAGACGGCCAGGAAGTCGGCCATGGGGGCAGAAAGGGTCACGACGAAGGTCTTGTCGTCCGGGCAGGTGAGGCCGGAAATCTCCTTGGCGGAGCCGTTAGCCATCTCGTCATAGCCCATGACGGGAGACAGGTGGTAGCCGATCTCGCCGGGGGTGGTCATGGACGGGTCGACGAGGCGCTGCCAGCCGCGCTTGAAGGACTCGGCGGTCACGGGGTCGCCGTTGTGGAACTTGGCGTCCTTGAGGTGGAAGGTGAAGACGGTGTTGTCGTCGCTGATCTCCCAGGACGCGGCAGCCTTGGCCTTGACGTCGGACTTGTCCCAGTCCCACTCCACCAGGGAGTCGAAGAGGACGTGGCCGACCTGGGTGCCCTCGGACTCCTGAAGGTTGTAGGGGTCGATGGCGACGGGGTCGGAGATGTAGTACTTGAAGGTGCCGCCGTCAGTTGCCTTGACGGCGGAATCGCCCTGGGTGGACGCGGCGTTCTCGTTCTTGCCGCAGGCCGCGAGGGCTGCGAGGGCGCTGGCGGCCAGGCCACCCTTGACGAAGGTGCGACGAGTGACGCCGCCACCGTTCCTGTCGAGAGCCATAGATGATCCTCCTCCTGCAGTCTTCGGGGTGGACAACCTGTTTGCCCCATCCCCCGATCTTGTCTAGCCAGAGGACAGACCCCTGACTAATACAAGTTTTACACTTTAGTCAAAATAGCGCCGTGTCATGCGTTACGACACCATTACGTAACGTTATCTATTCGTTTTCGCAACACGGGTTGTGGATTTACGGGGCCCATGGGCGGAGAAAGGGCCAAGCCCGGCGAAAAAAGGGGCGCCCGAAGTCGGACGCCCCCACCAGGTTCAGTGTTGCCAAGCCTAGCCGATGGCTCCCAGCGGGAAGGAGAGGGCCATGACGATGACGCAGACGATGAAGACTGTGGCGGTGATGACCGTCAGGCGGTCCAGGTTCTTCTCGAGGATGCCGGAGCCGGTGCCGGCGTTGTAGAGGGAGGAGGCGATCATGTCGGAGACGCCCGTGCCCTTGCCGGAGTGCATGAGAACGAGGATGACGGTGAGGACACCGGAGAGGAACAGCAGGATGGTGAGGATGATGTTCAGAGGATTCACGTAGAGCTCCTTATAGGGGTTTCACAGTCAGTGGTTCAGAATATCACAACCCTCAGCGACTGTCCCCTACCCCATAAAAAGAAGACGCCGGGCCACCAGGACCCGACGTCTGCCTGCCATTATCTGACGAGAAGCGCGTGCTTCTTGAGGCTACATGGCAGCCTTCACCATGGCGGAGAAGGAGTCGGCCTTGAGGGAGGCGCCGCCGACGAGGGCACCGTCGACGTCCTCCTTCTCGAGGAAGCCGGCGACGTTCTCGGGCTTGGCGGAGCCGCCGTAGAGGACGCGGATGCCGTCGGCGGTCTGCTGGCCAAAGACCTCGGCCAGGGTCTTGCGGATGGCGCCGCAGACCTCCTGGGCGTCATCGGCAGTGGCGGTCTTGCCGGTGCCGATGGCCCAGATGGGCTCGTAGGCGACGACGTACTTGGAGGGGTCGGAGATCTCCAGGCCCTCGGTGTCGGCCTTGATCTGGTTCACGACAAAGTCAACGTGCGTGCCGGCCTCGCGAACCTCGAGGGGCTCGCCGCAGCAGGAGATGGGGACGATGCCGTGGGCCATGAGGACCTTGGCCTTCTTGTTGATGTCCTCGTCGGTCTCGCCGAAGTAGCCACGACGCTCGGAGTGGCCGATGATGCAGTAGGTGGCACCCACGGCCTCGAGCATGTTGGGAGCGGTCTCGCCGGTGAAGGCGCCGGACTCCTCGAAGTAGACGTTCTGAGCGCCAAGGGCGAAGGGGGCCTCGGACTGCTCGATGACCTCGGAGACGCCCTTGAGGTCAACGGTGGGCGGTCAGACGACGACGTCGACGTCGCCGGTGCCATCGGCAAGCTGGTCGGCCAGACCCTGCGCGAGCTCGACGCCCTCGACGTAGGTCTTGTTCATCTTCCAGTTGCCAGCGATCATACGGTTACGCATCGAGAAGCGCCTCCACTCCGGGAAGGGCCTTGCCCTCGACGAGCTCCATGGAAGCGCCACCGCCGGTGGAGATCCAGCTCATCTTGTCGGCCAGGCCGAACTTGTTGACAGCGGCGACGGAGTCTCCACCACCGATGATGGACGTGCAGTCAGACTCGGCCACGGCGCGGCAGACGGCCTCGGTGCCGTGAGCGAAGTTGTCGAACTCGAAGACGCCCATGGGGCCGTTCCAGAAGACGGTCTTGGCGCCCTTGATGGCCTCGGCGTAGAGCTCCTCGGTCTTGGGGCCGATGTCCATGCCCTCACGGTCATCGGGGATGGCGTTGGAGGCAACGACCTCGGCGACGGCGTCCTCGCCAAAGTGGTCGGCGACGCGGTTGTCGATGGGGAGCAGGATCTTGACGCCCTTGGCCTCGGCCTTCTTGAGCATCTCGCCCGCGCGCTCGACCCAATCCTCCTCCTTGAGGGACTGGCCGACGGTCATGCCCTGGGCCAGGAAGAAGGTGTAGGCCATGCCGCCACCGATGATCAGGGTGTCGGCGGAGTCGATGAGGTGATCGAGGACACCGATCTTGGAGGACACCTTGGAGCCGCCGACGATGGCCACGAACGGGCGCTCGGGCTCGGCGAAGATGCTAGTCAGGGTGTCGACCTCCTTCTCGAGCAGGAAGCCGGCGTAGGCGGGCAGGTAGGCGGCGGGGCCCACGACGGAGCCCTGGGCGCGGTGTGCGGTGCCGAAGGCGTCAAGGACGAAGATGTCACCGTAGGAGGCAAGCTTCTTGGCAATCTCCGGGTCGTTCTTCTTCTCGCGCTTGTCGAAGCGGACGTTCTCGAGGACGAGGATGTCGCCATCGTTGAGGGCGGCCACGGCCTCGGTGGCCTTGTCGCCGTAGGTGTCCTCGACGAACTTCACGTCATAGCCGGTGAGCTCGGCGAGCTTCTCGGCGGCGGGGCGCAGGGAGAGCTCGGGCTGGAAGCCGGTGCCATCCGGACGGCCGAGGTGGCTCATCAGGATAATCTTGGCGTTGTGCTCCTTGAGGTACTGGATGGTGGGGATGGCGGCACGCACGCGGGTGTCGTCGGTGACCACGCCGTCCTTCAGGGGCACGTTGAAGTCAACGCGCATGAGGACGCGCTTGCCCTCGACGTCGGCGTCGCGGACGGTCTTCTTGGTAAAGGCCATGCTTACTCCTTAGCTGGTGGAAGGTGCAAACACAAAAGGGGCGCGGCCGCGGCCCGAGAGCTGCGACCGCACCCCCTAGATGCAAAGCCGAGGTACCGACTAGGCGACGAACTTCTCGAAGTACTTGATGGTGCGGACCATCTGGGAGGTGTAGGAGTTCTCGTTGTCGTACCAAGAGGTGACCTGGACGAGGGACTGGCCGTTGCCGAGGTCCTGGACCATGGTCTGGGTGGCGTCGAAGATGGAGCCGTGGGTCTCGCCGACGATGTCACGAGAGACGATCTCGTCCTCGTTGTAGGCGAAGGTCTCGGGGATGGTCTCGGCGTAGGCCTTCATGGCAGCGTTGACCTCCTCGACGGTGACGGTCTTGTCAACGACGGCGTAGAGGTTGGTGAGGGAGCCGGTGGGCGTGGGAACGCGCTGGGCGGCGCCGATCAGCTTGCCGTTGAGCTCGGGGAGAACCAGGCCGATGGCCTTGGCGGCACCCGTGGAGTTGGGGACGATGTTCTCGGAGCAGGCGCGGGAGCGACGCTTGTTGCCCTTGCGCTGCGGGCCGTCGAGCGGCATCTGGTCGCCGGTGTAGGCGTGGATGGTGCACATAATGCCGGACTCGATAGGAGCCAGATCGTTCAGAGCCTTGGCCATCGGAGCGAGGCAGTTGGTGGTGCAAGAAGCAGCGGAGATGATGGTGTCTTCCTTGGTCAGCGTCTTGTGGTTGACGTTGTAAACGATGGTGGGCAGATCGTTGCCGGCCGGAGCGGAGATAACGACCTTGCGGGCACCTGCATCGATATGGGCCTGTGCCTTGGCCTTGCTGGTATAGAAACCGGTGCACTCGAGGACGACATCAACGCCAAGCTTGCCCCAGGGCAGATCAGCTGCGTTCGGCATCTTGTAGATGACGATCTTCTTGCCGTCAACAACGATGTAGTTGTCTTCGCCTTCGCCCTCATGGTACTCAACGGTGTGGCCCTGCGCAACATAGTTGCCCTGCGTGGAGTCGTACTTCAGCAGGTGCGCGAGCATCTTCGCAGAAGTCAGGTCGTTGATGGCGACGACTTCGTAGCCCTCAGCGCCAAACATCTGACGGAAAGCCAGACGGCCGATACGGCCAAAACCATTGATTGCAACTTTAACAGACATAATGAATTTCCTCCTTATTACCTGCCGGCTGGATGCCGGCCAATATACTGTGTGTTCCACAACATTCTGCTAAATTATACCGCATTATTCTTCTGCTGTCCAGTATTATTTTACCCAAAAACCAACGGTTTCTGCCTTAAAATCTTTACAATTTCGTCTGTTTGTCCAAACAATTTGTTTGGCTGGCTGAAAAAGTTTTGAAAGCAGTAAATTTTCTGTAAACATCGCAGAAATCAGTCTGTGATTCCATAGATTTGTTCATAAATCCAGTGTATTCTAACTCTGTTTATTTTGAATTGAAGGATCGTGACCCAATGCTCGAACTCAAACAGATCTCGAAGGACTACCAAGCCGGTGACGCTGTAGTTCATGCGCTGAAAAACGTATCTATCCGCTTTCGCAGGCATGAATTTGTCGCCGTACTGGGCCCGTCCGGCTGCGGAAAAACAACGCTTCTGAACATCATCGGCGGACTGGATCAGTATACATCCGGTGATCTGATTATCAGCGGACGCTCAACGAGGGATTTTTCTGCGCGGGACTGGGATACCTACCGCAACCATTCTATTGGCTTTGTTTTTCAAAGCTATAACTTGATTCCGCATCAGACGGTATTGCAGAACGTGGAACTTGCACTGACGCTCTCGGGCGTAAGCAAGGCCGAGCGGAAAAAGCGCGCCGTGCAGGCGCTGGAAAAAGTCGGGCTGGGCGACCAGCTGCACAAGAAGCCAAACCAGATGTCCGGCGGACAGATGCAGCGCGTTGCGATTGCGCGTGCACTGGTCAACGACCCAGAAATTTTGTTGGCCGACGAGCCGACTGGCGCGCTCGACAGTGAGACGTCGGTGCAGGTCATGGAACTTCTAAAGCAGATTGCGGACGAGAAACTCATTATTATGGTCACGCACAATCCGGAGCTTGCCGCGCGCTACGCCACGCGGACGGTGCGGCTGCTCGACGGAAGCATTCTGGCGGACAGCGCGCCGTATGAAGACGCGGCGGAGCCGCCGGTGCAGCCGGAATCCGGTAAGCGGCGCACGTCCATGTCGTTTTTTACGGCGCTGGGTCTGAGCCTCAATAACCTGATGACAAAGAAGACCCGCACGATCCTGACCGCCTTCGCGGGCTCCATCGGCATCATCGGAATTGCGCTGATCCTGTCCCTCTCCAATGGCATTCAGACGTATATCAACGACGTGCAGGAGGACACGCTTTCGTCCTATCCGGTGACGATCGAGGCGGAAAGCGCGGATATGTCCGGCATGGTGACAGCGCTGATGGGCGTACACAGCGAAGAGGCCGGAAAAACGCATACGGACGGGCGCGTCTACGCGTCCAACGTCATGTATGATCTGATGCAGAGCCTGAACAAGAACGGCACGCAGACGAACGATCTGGAAGCCTTCAAGCGCTATCTGGATAACCCGGACAGCGAGATCCACCAGTATCTGACCTCGATCCAATACGCCTACGACCTGTCTCTGCCGGTTTACACAAAGGATGCCGACGGGAATATCGTCAAGGCCGACGTGATGGAGCTGCTGCAGAACATGATGAGCAGCATGTACGGCGGCGATTACAGCAGTTATTTTTCACAGTTCGGCAGCTATTATTCCGCCATGGACGTCTGGGAGGAATTGCTTCCGGATGAAGACGGAACAGGGATATCCCCGCTTTTAAAGTTGCAATACGACGTGCTCTACGGCAGATGGCCGGAGTCTTACGACGAGGTTGTGCTGATTGTGAGCGAAAACAATGAGATCTCCGATCTGGTTATGTACGCAATGGGTCTTAAAACCGAACAAGAAATGACAGACGCCATGCAGGTGGCCATGAATCAGGAAACGATTGAAAAATCGGACGCAAACTGGAGTTATGAAGAACTTTGCGGGCATAGCTTCCAGCTGATTCTTCCGTTTGAGACCTACTCCAAAGATGCGGACGGCAGTTGGACGGATTTGAGTCAGACCGAGGCCGGAATGGATTATCTCTACGGCTCTGACGAAGTCGGCACAACGCTGAAAATCGTCGGTGTCCTGCGCCCGAACCCGAACGCAGCCAACAGCATGGTACGCGGATCGCTGGGGTATACAACTGCACTAACACAGTACGTTATTGACGCAGCCGCGCAAAGCACAATCATCCAGCAGCAGCTGGATGATCCGGAAACCGATGTTTTAAGCGGTCTTCCGTTCAAGACCGGCGAAGAAGAAACGCCGGATGCAGCGCAGATGCGCGAAGCGGTCGAAGCCGTTCTGGCAGATGCAGACACGCAGCGCAAAGCGCAGATGTATACGGATCTGTCGGAGCAGGCGCCAGACGCGTATCTGGACGGCGCCGTACAGCAGGCCATGGACGGCATGACACGCGAAAAAATCGAAGCGCAGATGACGGACTCTTATGCGGAGCAGATGGGAACCGATCCGGAAACCGTACGCGGGTACATTGCGCAGATGGACGACGAGACGCTGTTCGATTATGTTGCTCAGATGCTGCGTGAGCAGATCGCCGCACAGTATGCCGAAACCGTCTCTGCACAGCTGGCCGGCCTTTCATCCGAACAGCTGGCCGCCGCAATGGATACGGCAGAACTGACAGATGAACAGTTTTCGTATCTCTATGACACATATGTTCCCGCCGCTTATTCGGAATCGACCTATGAAGATATGTTGGAAGCGCTTGGGTATGTAGAACGTTCCAATCCGTCCAAGATCAATCTGTACACCTCCACATTTTCAGACAAGGATGCCATCGGCGATTGCATCGAGCGCTACAACAGCGCGCTGCCGGAGGAAGATCAGATCATATATACGGACTATGTTGCATTGCTGATGCGTTCAGTCACGACGATTATCAACGCCATTTCGTATGTCTTGATTGCATTTGTCTCGATCTCTCTGGTTGTTTCGTCGATTATGATCGGCATTATCACATATATTTCCGTGTTGGAACGCACGAAAGAAATTGGCATTCTGCGCGCAATCGGCGCGTCAAAGCACGATGTTTCACGCGTATTCAATGCAGAAACGCTGATTGAAGGTCTGATTGCAGGTCTGCTCGGCGTGGGACTGACGCTGGTGCTGATTCTGCCGATCAACGCAGTCGTTCAGCATTTGACCGGTATTGCCTCGCTCGGCGCCAAGCTGCCGTGGCAGGCCGGTGTGGCACTGATCGCCATTTCGATGCTGCTGACATTCCTCGCCGGGCTCATCCCGTCGTCGCTGGCGGCAAAGAAAGATCCGGTCGTTGCACTGCGGACAGAGTAAAAAAAGAGCCTGCCGAACCCATTCAAACGGGTCGGCGGGCTTCTTTTCTATTTCTCCATGAAAAAACCGTGCGGTTAGAGAAATTCCTCATTCATAAAGGTAGACGCGGGCTTCGTACGGACGCGTGAGAAAGCTGTTCTCCTCACAGGTATCGTCGTAATTTGTCAGAAGCAGCTTCATATCGCTGAGGGAGAAGTTATAAGGTGCCTGAAAGCGCACAGGCTTGTCGGTGAACGAACAGATCACCAGCAGCTTCTGCTCCTTTGTTTCGCGTGCATAGACATAAAGCTTGTCAGAACCCTTATAATACTCCTGATAACTCCCGTCACGCACAACGGGCAGGCTCTTGCGCAGGGCAATCGCTTTCTTGTAAAAATTCAGGATCGAATCCGGGTCATTCAGCGCCTGTTCCACATTGATGCTCTTGTAATTCTCATTGATATAAAACCACGGCGTACCGGTCGTGAACCCGGCGTTTTCGCTGTCTGTCCACTGCATGGGCGTGCGGGCAGAGTCGCGGGACGCACGGTGGTAGAGCGCGAGACGTTTTTCCTCCGGCCAGTCCGGGTGTTGATTGCGGGTCTGCACGTCCTCGTACATGCTGGTGCTCTCCGGTCGCCAGTTCGTCATGCCAATCTCCTGCCCCTGATAGATGAACGGCGTGCCCTTCAAAAACAGATAACTGACGGCCAGCATTTTGCCGCTCTCCACGCGATACTGCTCGCTGCCGTAGCGCGAAATGACGCGCGGGTGATCGTGATTTTCGAGATACAGGGCATTCCAGCCGCGTCCATCCAGCTGCGTCTGCCAGCTGGAAAAGGCACGGCGCAGGCGCTTTAAGGAGAATTTTCGCGGCATGTAATCTGTAAAGAAACAGTCAGCGCACATGCACTGGAACTGAATCATCATGTCGATCTCATTGGTGTCCGACTCTTCAATGTAATCCAGCGCACGCTGCGGCGTGACGAGCGGTGCTTCGGCGATGGTCATGCAGTCGTAATTTTCCAGCACGTCGCGGCGGAATTCCTGCAAATACTCATGGATGTGCGGGCCGTGATTATAAAACCGGATGCCCTTGAAAACCGGGAACAGGTAATCGTCCGGCAGGCCCTCCTTTTTTGAAATAAAGGTGATGACATCCTCACGGAAGCCGTCAACACCGAGATCGAGCCAGAACTTGAGAATCTTCTTAACCTCCGTTCTGACAAGCAGATTATCCATGTTGAGATCCGGCTGCTTGACGGCAAACAGGTGCAGATAATACTCCTGCCGCAGATCATCCCATTGCCATGCCTTGCCCTCAAAATGGCTGTCCCAGTTATTGGGCAACTTTCCGTTTGGTTTGGCGGAACGCCAAATGTAATAATCGGTATACGGCGCAATGCGCCGCCGGGATTTCTGGAACCATTCATGCTCATCGCTCGTATGATTAACGACCAGGTCCATGACAAGTTTCATCCCGCGCTCGTGCAGGCCGTCCAGAACAGCCCGGAATGCCTCCATGCCGCCGTATTCCGGCGCAATGTCCATGTAATCCGAAATATCATAGCCGCAGTCCGCTCCGGGCGACGGATAGAGCGGCGAGAACCAGACACCGTCAATGCCGAGTTCCTTCAGATAGTCCAGCTTCTCTAATACTCCCCACAGATCGCCGATCCCGTCGCCGTTGCCGTCGCGGAAGCTTCGGGGCCAGATCTGATAAAAAACCTTGTCCTTAAACCATCTTGTATGACGCATATTCATTTCTCCCCCATGCCATTTGTTGGTTTCCATAACAACAACATTATTGTAACATAACATCGGGATTTCGCTATATGGAAACCTGAACAGATTTTCAGGTCCGCTTTCGTCCAAAATTGACACTTGCAGGCGCCCTGAAAAAAACATACAATAAGAACGCGTATATGTAAATGAGAATGAAGGAGGACACCCCATGCGGCTACAGTTCCCAGAGGGATTTTTGCTCGGTGTCAGTTCCGCTTCGGCGCAGATCGAGGGCGGGGAGGTCGGCAGCAGCTGGAACGACTGGTATCATCAGGGTAAGATCAAGGACGGATCCGATCCGGCAGTCGCCAATGACCATTGGAACCGCTGGCGTGAAGACTGCGCACTGATGGCCGGGCTGCATCTGTCTATCGCCCGCATAGGCGTAGAATGGGCGCGCATCATGCCGTCCCGCGGCGAGGTCGATGAAACGGCGATCGCGCACTACCGCGCAGAGTTGGAGTACATGCACCAGCTGGGCATCCGCCCGCTGCTGACCATCCATCATTTTTCCAATCCCATGTGGTTCGAGCGTCTGGGCGGGTTTGCAAAGCGAGAAAATCTCGATGATTTTCTGTCCTTTGCTCAGCTTTGTGCCGACCGTTTCGGCGATCTGGTCAGCGACTGGATCACAATCAATGAGCCGAACGTCTATGCCACCAACGGCTATTTCTTCGGCGACTGGCCTCCCGGACATAAAAGCTTCTCCGAGACGTTCACAGTGCTGGAAAACATGGCCTACTGTCATATCCGCTGCTACCAGATGCTTCACAAGACGCGAGAGGCTATGGGCTATTCTGACACTATGGTCGGCTTTGCGAATCATCTGCGCATATTCGAGCCGGAGAACCCCAAAAATCCCGTACAGGCTGCCACGGCCAGAGCCGTTGAATGGCTGTTTCAGGGTGTGGTCACGGAGGCCATGTCCACAGGCGTCTTCCGTCTGCCGCTCCGGAACCACTGGAAGCTGCCGAAGGGCGAATACTGTGATTTCCACGGCGTTAACTATTACACACGTTCAACCGTCACGGGCTTTGCCGACGGTGTTCGGAAAAACAGTCCACGCAATGATCTCGGCTGGGAGATCTATCCCGACGGTCTTCCACAGGTCGCAGAAAAGCTGGAAAAGCTTCTGAAGCGTCCCATCTGGGTCACGGAAAACGGAACCTGCGACAATCAGGACACCTTCCGTGCCCGGTATATTTACGAGCATCTGAGGGCCATGCTCCGCTCCGGTCTGCCGTTCGAGCGGTATTATCACTGGTGCTTCTGCGACAATTTTGAATGGCTTGAGGGAGAAAGCGCCCGTTTTGGCCTCATCAACGTCGATTACGCTACTCAGACGCGCACGATCAAGCGTTCCGGCGAATTCTACGCCGATATGCTCCACAGCGGCGGCGTGACAGACGAGGCCTACGACGCTTATATCAGAGGGGAGGTTTACCACATCGAATGATTACAGTCAAGCATGGCGTATTTCATCTGCAAAATGAAAAGAATTCGTATCTGTTCCGCGTCAGGGACGGATTTTTGGAGCATCTGCATTTCGGCGCACGCGTAAGCGCATCCGACGCAGACGCACTCGCTGTCCGGCCAGGCTGCGGCTGGGGAGACAGCACGCTTTACCGGGAAGATTCAAATGCCAACTGCATGGACATTTTCCCTCTCGAATGGAGCGGCTGCGGGCGTGGAGACTACCGGGAAAGCCCGCTGGAGTTGCTGCAAAACGGTACACCGATCTCTACAGATTTCCGCTATACCGGTTGTGAGGCGCTGAAGACTCCCCTGCCCTCCGTGCTGCCGGCCTCGCGCGGGCAGACGGTTCTTGCCGTCTATCTGGAGGATAAAGCGGCAAAGCTTCGGCTTACGCTTCTATACGGCGTTCTGCCCACGGTCCTCACGCGCAGGGCAATTCTAGAAAACTTCAGCGACACGCCTGTCTCTATTCAAAAGTTCATGAGCACCTGTACGGACATTCCGGGTGATTGGACGATGCACACCTTCTCCGGCGGATGGATTGCCGAGATGCAGCACACAAAAACACCTGTCACCATGGCGCGCTCCTGCTTGGAGAGCACGACCGGCGCGTCATCCAGCCGCGCAAATCCCGGCTTCCTGCTTGCCGCACCGGACGCAACAGAGACAAGCGGCACGGTCTGCGGATTCAATCTGCTCTATTCCGGCAGTCATTATCTAAGTGCGCAGAAAAGCCTGCAGGGCCTCACGCGCATAATGCAGGGTATCTCTCCCTCGAATTTCAGCTGGCAGCTTGCCCCAGGTGGCCGCTTTGAGACGCCAGAGGCCGTCATGGTGTGGTCAGATGCGGGCTTCGGCGGCGTGACCGATTGCTTCGGCCGCTATGTGAATGAAACGCTCATTCCGCCGTATTGGAGAAACCGGCCCCGGCCCATTGTCTACAACAGCTGGGAGGGCTGCATGTTTGATTTCACAGAGGCGAAGCTTCTGCGACTTGGCAAAGCCGCAAAGCAGCTTGGCTGCGAACTGTTCGTGCTTGACGACGGTTGGTTTGGAAAACGCGACAGTGATACAAGCAGCCTCGGCGATTATTCCGTGAATCCCAAAAAACTCCCGAATGGACTGAAGGGCCTCGGCGAGAAGCTGAACGCCATCGGGCTGCAGTTCGGGCTCTGGTTTGAGCCGGAGTCCGTCAGTCCGGATTCAGACCTGTACCGCAAGCACCCGGACTGGGCGCTGCATGACAATCCTGGCCGTGAGGATCTTCTGGGCCGCCACCAGCTGCTGCTTGACCTCACAAAGCCGGACGTGCGGGACTATATCGTCGAAAGTGTCGGCAAGGTTCTTGATTCCGCGCCAATTTCCTATGTCAAGTGGGATATGAATCGACATTCCTGCGCACTTGGTGCGAAGCAGCATGAATTTGTCCTCAGTCTTTATGATGTGCTGCGCCGCATTTTTGAGCCGAGGCCGGAAATTCTGCTTGAAAGCTGCTCATCCGGCGGAAACCGGTTTGACTGCGGCATGCTGTTTTTCTCGCCGCAGATCTGGTGCTCGGACAATACTGACCCGGTTGAGCGTCTGCGTATCCAGCAGAGCCTCAGCTATCTATATCCGCCCTCCTGCTTCGGTACGCATGTATCTGCAAGTCCGCACTCACAGACGCTGCGCGCAACGCCGCTTTCCACGCGCGGAAACATCAGTATGTTCGGATGCCTGGGCTATGAACTGGATTTGACAGAGTTGCTGCCCGTTGAGTTGACGGAGATAAGGGCACAGATCGAGTTTTACAAGGCACACCGCCGTACGCTTCAATACGGTCGCTTTACAAGAGACAAAACGGACAGCGGCGGAACAATCTGGCAGGCGCAGACGGAAGAAGAGACAGTCGCAGGCGTGTTCCACGGAATCCAGAGCGCAGCGCCTGGCTACGAACGTCTGCGTGTGGCAGGGCTTGATGCACAAACGCAGTACCAGCTTGACAGCCGCCCGCAGCTGCTGCGCGTCGGCGATTTCGGTTCGCTTCTGCGCCATGTTCTGCCCGTAAAACTGAATCCAAACGGCCTTGCCGTACAGACGGCGGACAGCTATTACAAGATGTATGACGGCCAGCAGACCGTTACGGCCTCCGGCGCAGCCTATTCCGCCGGAATCATGCTTGCACCGCGTTTTTCCGGAACCGGCTATAATGCGGACGGACGCATGCAGGGCGATTTCGGCTCCAATGTTTATTTCGTTCGGGAGGTGCAGCCATGAAAAATCTTGACCGCCGCAATAAATATTTCTTCGGCCTCGGCACGATCGGCCGCGATATGTTCTATGCCTTCGAGGCAAACGCACTTTTATATTTCCTGTCCAACATTCTTTCCTTACCCATTCATGTGTTCGCAGCGGTAAGTCTTGTGCTCTCCGTCCTGCGCATCGCCGACGCGCTGAACGACCCCATCACGGGCCTTGTGATTGACAACATTCACACAAAATGGGGCAAGTTCAAGCCTGCGATTCTGGTTGGCGGCGTTGTGTCCGTAATCTTTTATCTAATTCTGTTCGGCAATGTCGGCACCGGCACGGCCTATGTCATTTTCTTTGCGGTCGCGTATGTCCTCTGGGATATCAGCTACGGCATCAACGACATTGCCTATTGGACGCTCCTGCCCGCCCTGACGCAAGATCAGAAGCAGCGCGAGAATTACGGTGCGTTCGCACGCATCTGCGCGAACATCGGCATGTACATCATCATGGTCGGCTGGCAGCCCATCACCGCCGCCCTCGGCAACACGCCCAAGGCGTGGATGACAGTTGCCGTCGCGGTGAGCATCGTTTATCTGGCTGGGCTCTGCTTCCCGCTGTTCGGCGTGAAGGAAAACCGTGAGATCAAGGAAGATGAAGAGAAATTCTCCATCCGCGATATGTGGAACGCCATCACGAAAAATGACCAACTGATGTGGACGACGCTGGCTATGGCGCTGTTCATGGTTGGTTACTGCACAACGACCGGCTTTGCGACATATTACATGCAGTATCTCTACGGCGATATCAACATGTACGCCATTCTGGCCGCCGTCTGCGGCGTGGCGCAACTGGCCGCGCTGATGATCTTCCCGTTGTTTTCCAAAAAACATGACCGCCGCCAGCTTTATACCGGCGCGACGGTCCTTGTGGTCGCAGGCTATCTGGCCTTCTTCTTTGCCGAACATTCCATCGTCCTGATCGCCATCTCCGCAATTTTGATGTTTGTCGGACAGGCGTTTATCCAACTGCTGATGCTCATGTTCCTCGCCGATACCATTGAATACGGCCAGTGGAAGCTGGGGCGGCGCTCAGAATCCATCACGTTCTCTATCCAGCCGCTCGTCAACAAAATCGGCGGTGCACTTTCGACCGGCCTGATCAGCATCAGCATCATGCTGGCTGGGATCAAGACAAAGGGCTCTGATACGGCAGCCGCAGCCATCGACGCATCCGGCAAGCTGACGATCAAGAAGGATCTTGAG
>ERZ773185.1821-NODE-1821-length-14914-cov-29.900397_pt1 | contig 14914 bp, 10 predicted proteins | sample MGYA00580531_ERZ773185 | MGnify/ENA primary metagenome ERZ773185 (study PRJEB29015, sample SAMEA2737799) | human gut metagenome | biome: human gut; feature: human-associated habitat; material: faeces | place: China | collected 2012 ...
AGCTGCCGCACCTCGCTCGCCGTATCGGCACTTAGAATTATGCGGTATTGCCCAAAAATTATTTGTCCAACTGCATCAAACCGACCTTGCGGTATACCTTGCTGACGGTACGGTTGGCAAGGCGGGCGGCACGCTCGGCACCGGATTTCAGCACGCTGTCCACATAGGCTTTGTCAGCCAGAATGCGGCCATACTCGGCCTGCACGGGGGCCAGGGCGTCGGCGGTCACTTCGGCAACGGCCAGCTTGAAATCACCGTAACCCTTACCGGCAAACTCAGCCTCAATAGCGGTCAGGTCCTTGCCGGTAAAGGTGGAATAAATGGTCATCAGATTGGAAACACCGGGCTTGTTCTCGGCGTCAAACCGTACAACGCCGTCAGAATCGGTTACGGCGCGCTTGAATTTGCGCACAATGGTGTCCTTATCGTCGGTCATCAGCACAAAGGCGTTTGCGTTGGTGTCGGACTTGCTCATCTTTTTAATGGGTTCGGCCAGGCTCATGATCTTGGCGCCTGCCTTGGGAACGTAACCGGCGGGCAGGGTAAAGGTATCACCGTAAATGCCGTTGAAACGGTTGGCAATCGTGCGGGCAATTTCCAGGTGCTGGGTCTGGTCCTGGCCAACGGGCACCAGATCCGCGTTATAAACCAGGATGTCGGCCGCCATCAGAACAGGGTAGGTGAACAGACCGCCGTTGACGTTATCCGGGTGCTTGGCGCTTTTATCCTTGAACTGGGTCATGCGGGAAAGTTCGCCAAACTGAGTGTTGCAGGCCAAAACCCAGGAAAGCTCGCAGTGGGCGGGAACATGGCTCTGCACAAACAGCACATGCTGTTCCGGGTCAATGCCCACAGCCAGCAGCAGGGCGGCCATCTCGCGGGTTTGACGGCGCAGGTTGGCAGGGGTCTGGCGCACGGTCAAAGCGTGCAGGTCAGCAACCATATACAGGCAGTCATAATCCGACTGCAGCAGGGCCCAGTTGCGCACCGCACCGATATAATTGCCCAACGTGGGGGTGCCGGTGGGCTGGATGCCCGAAAGAATGCGCTTGCGCTTTTCAATTTGTTCTGCCATGGTGAATACTTCCTTTCCATCTTTCAATAAAGAAAAACTGCCCCCGCACAGAGAAGCGGGTGCGCCTCTGTGCAAGGGCAGGAAAGCTTTTCCTGTGGTGCCACCTTGCTTGCCGCAAACTGCGGCCGCTTACCGGGATGCAAATAACATCCCCGCCGGATAACGGTGGCTGCCGTCAACGGATACTGGGCGTTCGCGCCGTTCCCCGTGCCCTCTGCGAACCATTGTGCCGCCCCGCGTTCCGGCCTGTTCTCAGCTGTCCAGGCTCTCTGTGCGTGCGCCGGCGGTTTTACTTTCGCATCACTGGTTTATAGCATGTATTGTATCACGCGGGCAAACAATTTGCAAGATGGAACTGTACAAAAGAAGCTGACCAATGAATTTGCAAAAACGGCGTTGACAAGAAAGAGCAACATGGGTAAACTTATCTTATATATGTTTACATATGCTGTTACATCATCACGAAAGTAGGGGTAATTTTACCATGGCTAATCCTGTACGCACCCGGTTTGCACCGTCCCCCACGGGCTATATGCATGTGGGCAACCTGCGCACCGCACTGTATACTTATCTTCAGGCCCGCCACAACGGCGGCACCTTTATCCTGCGCATTGAGGATACCGATCAGGGCCGCCTGGTGGAGGGCGCAACCGATATTATTTACAACACGCTGCGCGCCACCGGCTTGACTTGGGACGAAGGCCCGGATATCGGCGGCCCCGTCGGCCCCTATGTCCAGAGCCAGCGCATGGGCATGTTCAAACAGTATGCCGAGCAGCTGGTCAAAGCGGGCAAAGCCTACTACTGCTTCTGCACCGAGGAACGCCTGAACGACCTGCATGAGCAGCAAAAAGCCAACGGCGAAATGAGCCATTACGACGGCCACTGCCGTGACCTGCCGCAGGAGGAGATCAGCGCCAAGCTGGCTGCCGGTGTGCCCTATGTCATCCGCCAGAAGATCCCTGCCGAGGGTGTGACCGGCTTTGACGATGTGGTGTACGGTCACATTGAGGTCAATAATTCCGAACTGGATGACCAGATTCTGATCAAGACGGATGGCATGCCGACCTATAACTTTGCCAACGTGGTAGATGACCACCTGATGGGCATTACCCATGTCATCCGCGGCAGCGAGTATCTTTCCAGCACGCCGAAGTACAACCTGCTGTACCAGGCGTTCGGCTGGGAGGTCCCCACCTACATCCACTGCCCGCCGGTCATGAAAGACGCACAGCACAAGCTTTCCAAGCGCAACGGCGATGCCAGCTATCAGGACCTGGTGGCAAAGGGGTATCTGCCCGCCGCTGTGCTGAACTATCTGCTGCTGCTGGGCTGGGCACCGGAAGGCGAACAGGAAATCTTCAGCCTTGACGAGATGATCAAGATCTGGGACCCTGCCCGCATCTCCAAGTCTCCTGCTATCTTTGACCCGCTCAAGCTGCGTGCCATCAACGCCGCTTACATCCGCGCCCTGCCGGCAGAAGAGTTCCGCAAGCTGGCGGACCCATTCATTGACCAGGCGGTGCATGTACAGATCGACCGCGACCTGCTGTGCGCGAACCTGCAGCCCCGCTGCGAGGTGCTGGAGGATATCCCGCCGCAGCTGGACTTCTTTGATGCAGTTCTGCCCATTGATGCTGAAATGTACCGCAACAAAAAGCAGAAAACCACGCCGGAATCCGCCAAGGAAGCGCTCAGCGCCCTGTTGCCCGTGCTGGAAGCCCAGACCGACTGGAGCCGCGACGCCATTTTTGAAGCCTGCAAGCAGAAAGCCGAGGCAATGGAAAAGAAGAACGGCTGGCTGCTGTTCCCGCTGGGCATTGCCCTGTCCGGCAAGGCTCGCACCCCCGGCGGCGGCACCGACCTGGCCGCCATGATGGGCAAGGAGGAGACCCTGCGCCGCCTGAACGCAGCGATCGAAGCCCTGTAACAAGCCCAGATACCAGCGCCGTTTTCCCGCCCGGAAAGCGGCGCTTTTTGGTACGGTGGAACTGCACAAATACACTTGCACATTTTGGTGCAGCGTGCTATGATTGGGGCAGTTAGTTGAATTTACCTGAAAGGTGAGGATTATAATATGAACGAACAGCGTGTAGCGCGTGTGCGCGCCGAAATGCAGGCGCACGGCCTGACCCAAATGATCATCAGCGACTCCAAAAGCATCTGGTACCTGACTGGTGCCAGTGTGGAGCCGTATGAGCGCCTGATGGCGCTGTACCTGCCGGTGCAGGGCGAGCCGGTCATCTTTTTGAACAAGCTGTTCTTTGTGCCGCAGGCCCCCTGCCGCGAAGTGTGGCACACGGACTCGGACAAGCCGGTGGAGCAGATCGCCGAAGTGGTGGACAAGACCAAGACTCTGGGCATCGACAAGGAATGGCCTGCCAAGTTCCTGATCCCTTTGATGGAGCTGTGCCCCGGTATGCCGGTAGTGCTGGCTTCCGACTGCGTGGATGCCTGCCGCGCCGTGAAGGATGCCGAAGAACAGATGCTGATGAAGGAAGCATCCCGCATCAACGATGAAACCATCCTGAAAGCGCGCGACTACGTCAAGCCCGGCATGACCGAAAAGCAGGTTGCCGAGTACATTGACAACGAGTACAAGAAAGCCGGCTGCGAGAGTGTGGCATTTACCACCATCGTATCCTTTGGTGCAAACGCCGCTGACCCCCACCACGAGCCGGACGATACTGTGCTGGAAAAAGGCGAGTGTGTGCTGATCGATATGGGCTGCTGCAAGAACCGTTACTGCTCCGATATGACCCGAACATTCTTCTGCGGGGAGCCGAAGCCGGAGTATGCCGCCATCCATGACCTGGTGCGCCAGGCCAACGAAGCCGCCGAGGCGATGATCCACCCCGGCGTGCGCCTGTGCGATATTGACGCCGCGGCCCGTGACCTGATCACCAAAGCAGGCTATGGCGAGTACTTCAACCACCGCCTGGGCCACTTTATTGGTCAGACCGATCACGAAAAGGGCGATGTGAGCGCCGCCAACACCGATACCGTAAAGCCGGGCATGATCTTCTCCATTGAGCCGGGCGTATACCTGCCGGGCAAGTTTGGCGTGCGCGTGGAGGACCTTGTCATCGTGACCGAAACCGGCTGCGAAGTGCTGAACCATGTGGATAAGCATTGGAGCGTGGTGGGGGTGTGATTGGCCCCAGACCGGAAATGCTTGAAGAGATCTGTTGTTCGCTTCCTTGCCGCACGATCCGTACAATAAGATTTATGCCCGTCCGGGGCATCGGGGACGCCGCCCCTACAGAGCAAAAATACATAGAAAGCAACACATGACAACAGGCAGCAGCCCACAAAATAGGGCCGCTGCCTGTTGTTTTTATTTTTTATATTATAATTATATATTATAAAGTTTCTTCGGTTCTTTCTTTTCTCGGTTCTTTCTTTTCAAAGAAGGAACAAAAACTCCCGTAAAACACTCACGCACCCGGCAGCAGGGCAACGGCATCGCGCAGGATGGTGAGAGGGTCCTCGCCGCGCAGGACATGCAGGCTGATGTAGGGGCGGCCTACGGCGTTGTAGATCACGCGGTGCGGCATGGCATCCATCATGGCCCCCATCTGCGCCGGGGTCACAACATCGGTGTACAAAATCAGATTGTCGTTGCGCTGCACGATCTCCACAATGCCTGCGCGGGCGGCTGTCACGCGCACCAGGCTGATGTCCACCAACCCCTGCACACTGCGCGGCGGGTCGCCGTAACGGTCAATCAACTCATCCAGTACATCCGTGGCATCGTCACGGGTGGTGATGGCCGCAATCTTCTTGTAGGCTTCGATCCGCCCGGCGGCATCGGGAATGTAGCTTTCCGGCAGATAGGCATCCACCGTAATGTCAACAAGGCAATCACTCTTGTCCGGCGCAGCAGGCTCGCCGCGGGCGGCTGCAATGGCCTGGTTCAGCATTTTTACATACAGCTCGTAACCAACCGCTTCCATGTGGCCGTGCTGGCTGTGGCCCAGCAGGTTGCCCGCGCCGCGGATCTGTAAATCGCGCATCGCAATGCGGAACCCGGAACCAAAAGAGGTAAACTCCCGGATGGCTGAAAGCCGCTTGGAGGCAATTTCCGTCAACACTTTGTCGCGCTGGAAGGTGAAATAGGCATACGCCTTGCGGTTGGAGCGCCCCACACGGCCGCGAATCTGGTACAGCTGTGAAAGCCCCATGCGGTCCGCATTCTCAATAATCAGGGTGTTGCAGTTGCGCACATCCACGCCGGTTTCAATCAGGGTGGTGCATACCAGCACGTCGATCTCGTTGTCCAACAGCTGTTGCCAAACCGAGGAAATCTGCTCCTCCGTCATTTTGCCATGGGCGATGCCGACCCGCGCACCCGGCACCAGCTTTTGCACCTTGGCGGCGCACTGCTCAATGGTTTCGACTCGATTGTACAGGTAATACACCTGCCCGCCGCGGGCCAGCTCACGCCGGATGGCTTCGGCAATAATGGCATCGTCATATTCCAGCACATAGGTCTCAATGGGCTGGCGCTCAAAGGGCGGCTGTTCAATGGTGCTCATGTCCCGGATGCCGGACAGTGCCATGTTCAGCGTGCGGGGGATCGGCGTGGCCGAAAGGGTCAGCATGTCCACCCCGATAAAGTTCTCTTTCAGCTTTTCCTTGTGTTTTACGCCAAAGCGCTGCTCCTCGTCAATGATGACAAGGCCCAGGTCTTTGAACTTTACATCGTCCGAAAGCAGGCGGTGGGTGCCCACCACAATGTCCACTGTGCCGTCTTTCAGGCCGCGGATGGTCTCTTTCTGCTCTTTGGCGCTGCGGTAACGGCTGAGCAGCCCGATGCGGATGGGAAAGGCCTCCATGCGGGCGATGGCCGTATTGAAATGCTGCCACGCCAGAATGGTGGTGGGGGCCAGGATGGCGCACTGCTTGCCACCCATCACGCATTTGAATGCGGCGCGCAGGGCAACCTCAGTCTTGCCCACGCCGACATCGCCGCACAGCAGGCGGTCCATCGGCCAGGGCTGCTCCATATCATGTTTGATCTCCGCCGCGCTGGAAAGCTGGTCCGGCGTTTCATCATAGGCAAAGCGCTGCTCAAAATCTCCCTGCCAGGTATCATCTGGTGGGAAGGCATGACCGTGCGCCCTTTTGCGGCGGGCGTACAGCTCAATCAGTTCCTTGGCCATCTGCTCGGTAGCGGCGCGCACCTTCTTGCGGGTCTTGGTCCACTCGGCCCCGCCCAGGCGGCTGAGCTTGACATTCTCCGAATCCCCCGGCGCGGTGTAGCGGGAAAGCAGGTCCAGCTGGGTGACGGGAACATACAGCACATCTTTTTTATCGTACTCAATGCGCAGGTAGTCTTTGGTAACGCCCTGAACCGCCATTCGCTGGATGCCCGCATACCGGCCAATACCGTGGTTCTGGTGCACCACCAGATCGCCCGGCGTGATCTCGGTCAGGCTGTTCAGGGCATCTTTGGCCTTTTTACGCTTTTTTTTCTGGGAGCTGGTCTCGCCAAAGGCACGGCCTGTCAGCAAAGCATACTTGGCAAACGGAAATTCGCACCCAGCGGAAAGGTGCCCCGCCAGAACCTGCACCAGCCCGGCAGCGGGAGCTGCTGCAGCATCGGTGGTAACCAGAATGCCTTTATCGCGCAGGTCGCGTGCCAGACCGGCTGCGGCACGGTCGGTGCCGGCCAGCAGGGTAACGGTATAACCGGCATCGCACAGCGGTTTCAAATCCTCCAGTAGCCCGGCGACTTCGCCATTCCAGGCAGGCAGGGTGTGAGCCGGGGCGTTGATGATATCTTTCAGCGGCTGATCCGGCATGCTGCGGGCAAAGTTCTCGGCACAGATGGTGCGGTAGTGTCCGGTTTTGGACCACAGGTAGCTTGGGTCCGCGTACAGGTTATCCAGCCCAGCGCAGAGGACGCCGTCCAGGATCAGGGATTTCAGTTCCTCGCCCCGGCGGTAGGCGGTCGCGCGGTCGGCTTCCCGGATGGAAGCAGGCTCTTCGGCCACAAGGATCGGGTCGTCAAAATAATCCAGCACGGTGGCGGGATGGGGGTAGCGCACGGCCAGGTATTTGTCCATGTTGACCGGCACGGCACCGCCATCCAGCAGGTCCAGATCGGCGGCCATACAGTCTGCCATGGCGGTTTTCTTTTTGCCGCGCTGCTTGGCCAAAAAGGCCCGAAGCTGCTCGGCGGCATCGGCAGGCTTGCCGAACAGAACTTCCCGCGCGGGGCTCAGGTAAAACTTATCAATGGCATCCTCGCGGCGCTGGGTGGTCAGGTCAAAGGTGTGCAGGGTATCGATCTCATCACCCCAAAATTCCATACGAACCGGCATTTTCTGGTCGGGAGCAAAAATATCCACAATATCGCCGCGCACAGAGAACTGGCCGGGGCCATCCACCTGGGCCCGGCGGGTGTAGCCGGCACCAAACAAAGCGGCCAGCAGGTCATCCCGCAGCAGAGTATCCCCCGCATGGAGGGTGCGGGTGTTGGCGCAGAAATCCTCTTTTGGGGTGGTGAACTGGGTCAGGGCTTCCGCGGGCACAGCCACGGCGCGCAGCCGCCCGCCTACCAGCTCGCCCAGCACAGCCAGGCGGCGGTACTCGTATTCGCGGGCGGTGCCCTCAATGGAGCGCAGCACATAGTCCCGCGCCGGGAACACGGCGGCGGGAATGCCCAGCGTGTTCAGGTCAGCAGCAAAGCGGGTGGCTTCGGCCTCGCCGGGGGTCACGATGCATAGCGGTTTGTCCAACTGGCGGCACAGCGCGGCATACACCTGTGCGCGGCCGGATGCGGGCAGCCCAAACAGGGCGCATGCACCTTTGCCGGAAAGCGCATGGCTCAGTTTTTTGTATTCGGTTGTGGTGGTAAACAATGCGTCAAACATGGTGCCTCCTGCGCTTGCGCATGATAGGGCGGGTGATGTATAATTTTGAGGATACGAGTAATACGAGAGTTTTTGCCCCTTCTTTGAAAAGAAGGAATCGAAAAAGTTCGGCAGAATAAAGAAATCAAATAATAATGCTGCAATAAGGAGCAGAATATAGAAAGATGACAAAACATAAAAATGTAGCGCTGGATGAGCTGCGTATTCTGGCGGCGCTGATGGTGCTGGGCGTGCATACCGGGCAGAAAGTTGGCCTGGGGGATGCCGCCGCGGTTGGCGCGCAGGGGGTGCAACTGTTTTTTGTGCTCAGCGGGTACCTGGCCGCGGCCAGCCTGAACCGTCACCCGGAGCCGCTGCCGTATTACCAGCGCCGCATCCGGCGGATCCTGCCGCTGTACTGGCTGGTGCTGGTGCTGCGCTGGCTGTTCGATGCGGTACGCTATCTGGCGGCGGGCGCCAGTGCAGCCCAGCTGTTTGGCCCCGGCGGGCCGTGCGGGCCGGGTTACCTGCGGTACTTTGTATTTTTGCAGATGTGGCTGCCCAGTGATAACTGGATGCTGTGGAACAACCGCAACGTGCTGTGGACGATGAGCGCCTTTGCGTTCTTTTATCTGTTGGCCCCGTGGCTGTACCGGCTGTGCAAACGCTTTTGGGGTGCGCTGGCGTTGCTGGTGGTCTGCCTTGCGATGAAGGGCAGGATCGGCGGCTTAATTGAAAGCAGTCTGGCGGCTTTCCCGGCAGAAGCCAACATCAGCGAGTTCGGCGCAAAAACGCCGGTCATGACGCTGTACTGCTTTATCTTTGGCATGGCGGCGTTTGCGGCAGTGCGGGAGAACAAGCAGTTTTTATACGGGGCATTCTGCATTCTGCTGGCAGTGCTCACCAACTTCCAGCGGGCGGGGTTCGAGTGCGTGTTTACGGTGCTTGTTCTATTGGCCGTGCAGAACCCGCAGGGCGTTGGCCTGGCGGAAAATCAGAAGTTCGCCCAGGCCGTGGAATTTGTGGGGGCGGGCAGCTTTTGGCTGTACCTGGCCCACCCGCTGGTGCTGGAGCTGCTGCCCAACACCGCGATGGGCGGCGCAGCCGCGTGGCTGTGCTTCGCCGGGGTATATGCCGTCTGCCTGATGGTGTGCTATGCGCTGTATACGCTTTTTGTGCGCCGGTATGAGCAGCGCTTTGCGTAACCATTGTACTATATTTGCAGCAAAACGGCAAAGTGAATTTTGAGAGAAGCGTTGCATGGAACGACAAATGGCGGGCGGCCCATCTGGGCCGCCCGCTTTGGCATTTGTATGATTGGAAAAGCTGTGCTCTTATCTTGTAGAGAATGTGAGGACGAACATTGTTCGCCCGCGGACGTTGGCCGTATGCAGGGTGGAATATGTGGCAAGACCCGTCATGCGGGACGATGACGAGCATCGTCCCCTGCAAATCATTTGCAGCGTTTATCACCATCGGCAAAGTTTTCCACGGTGCGCACACTGTGCGCACCTACGGAACGCCTATCCGCGCTCAGTGGTTGAATTTATTCTGCGCTTCGCCCAGCTTGCCGGCCATCAACAGGCGGCAGGCGGCTTCCACGTCGGTGTGGCGGCCGGTCACAAGCTTGGCGTCATCGGGCGGGAACTTGCCCAGCACCCAGTCAGCCAGATCATAATCCGGGCGCGGCTTGGCGCCAACGCCAATGCGGATGCGGTAAAAATCCTCGCCGCCGGTGGAAGCGATAATGCTCTTTAGCCCGTTGTGCCCGCCAGCAGAACCGGAGGGCCGGATGCGGATGTGCCCCGGCTCCTGTGCAATGTCATCGCACAACACAATAATGTGGTTGCGCGGGATCTTGTAAAATGCAGCGGCGGGGGCGATGCTCTGGCCGCTCAGGTTCATGTAGGTCAGCGGCTTTAGCAGCATCACTTTGCGGCCGTCCACCTGGGCAATGCCGTAAAGGCCCTGCCATTTGCTTTTGTTGATCTCGCACCCCCAGGCTTCGGCCAACGCATCCAGCGCGGCAAAACCGGTGTTGTGGCGGGTGCCGTCATATTTCGGCTCCGGGTTGCCCAGACCGGCAATCAGCCAGTCTGCCCCGGAACCACCTCCAAATAGTCCCATAGTAAAAATCCTTATAGTAATTTTGTGATTTTAGTGTGCGCCAGGGGCAAAGCGTTCCACTGTGTCCCGGATGGTATCCAGGAAGGATTCTGCACCTAAGGTGTTGACCTTGAAAAACACAGCCTGGCTGCCGCCGGATGTGATGGCGGAAAGCCGGATCTGCCCGTCAGCTTCCAGCAGGGTCAGGCTCATGGTAACACGGCCATTGCCAATGGCACTGTAGCGTTCGTATACCCGCACGGCACAGCGGCCGGTGCTGAAGTTGAAATCACTGGAACCTTCCAGCGTGGCCGAAACACTTTGTTTTACAACAGCGTCCAGCTCGGTCAGGATGGTGGTAAAATCCCCGGTCAGGGTGCGTTCCAAAATGGCCATGGCAGCAATCCTCCTTGCAGCAGGTCAGGGGGCATCAGTCGTTTTTCTTTTCGGCTTCCAGCTTCTGTTTTTTGGCAACGTATTTTTCCAGCTTCTTGGCGCCCCAGGCGGCAACTTCGGCCTGCTTGGCGCGCTCAATACCCAGGGCACCGTCCGGCACATCGTGGCCGATGGTGGAACCGGCAGCGGTAAAGGCGCGGCTGCCCACCTTGACCGGCGCCACCAGGTTGGTGTTGCAGCCGATGAACGCATAATCGCCGATGGTGGTGCGGTACTTGCCCTCGCCGTCATAGTTGCAGGTTACGGTGCCGCAGCCAAAGTTGCAGTACTTGCCCACATCGGCATCGCCAATGTAAGTCAGGTGGCTGACAGTGTTGCCCTCGGCAAAGTTGGCGTTCTTGGTTTCCACATAAGCGCCCAGGTGCACGCCCTCATCCGTCACGGTGCCGGTGCGCACATGGGTAAAGGGGCCAATCTTGTTGTTGGGGCCCAGATGGCTGTCATAACACTGGCTGGCGTTCACGGTGGAACCGGCCTCAACAATAGTGTTCTCCAATAAGGTATTGGGGCCGATGACGCAGTTTGCCCCGATGACGGTTTTGCCGCGCAGGATGCAGCCCGGCAGGATCACTGCGCCGGGTGCAATCTCAACTTCGGGGTCAATAAAAACCTGGTCGCTGATGAACTCCACACCGTTCTGCAGGTGCTTTTCAAAAGTTTCTTCAAAGGCCGCTTTGGCGGCAAGGTATTTGGCTTTCGCTTCGGACATAAAAATACCCCTTCCTGTTTTGGGCCAAAAGAGTATACGGCCCTACAAAAAAGCCCCGGAACAGGGCTGAAGCCTGCCGGGGCGGGATGAATTGAAAAAAGTGTTGCAGGATGTAATAAAATAATATTTCCCAACTTCTCACCCATTATAATTTACCGCATTTTTGGTCAAATTGCAAGAGCCTGACCCCAAAACTTTGTGAGATTTTCGGCGAAAATATTCGCCATTTATTTAACAATGTACTGGAAATTCCGGGTTGAGTCTGTTATAATGGACTTTGCAAGAGAGAAAATTCTTATTTTGCGGGTGTGCGCGGCACACCGGGAAGAAACCGTAATTTTGTTGGAGGTAACCTATGAGCAAGAAGTTTTTGTATTTGTTCAAAGAGGGCCATGACGCATTTGGCGGCGACCAGACGACCATGAAGAACATTCTGGGCGGCAAGGGCGCTGGTCTGGCAGAAATGACCCATGCCGGCATGCCGGTTCCTCAGGGCTTCACCATCACCACCGAAGCCTGCACCCAGTACTATGCTGACAACCGTGAGATCAACGATGAGATCAAGGCTGACATCTTCAAGTACATGGGAATCCTGGAAGAGCAGACTGGCAAGAAGTTCGGCGATATCGAGAACCCGCTGCTGGTTTCCGTTCGTTCCGGTGCACGTCAGTCTATGCCCGGCATGATGGATACCATCCTGAACCTGGGCCTGAACGACCAGGCTGTTGAAGGTCTGGCAAAGAAGACTTCTAACCCCCGTTTTGCATATGACTGCTACCGCCGCTTCATCCAGATGTACTCTGACGTCGTCATGGAGCTGGGCAAGAGCTTCTTTGAAGAGCGTATCGACGCTATGAAGGAGCGCAAGGGCGTTAAGCAGGATATCGAGCTGGACGCTGAGGACCTGAAGGAACTCGTCAAGGAGTTCAAGGCCATCTACCTGGAGAAGCAGGGCGAAGAGTTCCCGCAGGATCCGAAAGAACAGCTGATCGGCGCTGTCAAGGCCGTCTTCCGTTCTTGGGATAACCCGCGCGCCAACGTTTACCGCAAGATGAACGAAATCCCCTACGAGTGGGGCACTGCTGTCAACGTTCAGCAGATGGCTTTCGGTAACTCCGGCATGCGTTCCGGCACCGGTGTTGCTTTCACCCGTAACCCCGCTACCGGCGAAAAGAAGCTGATGGGCGAGTACCTGATCAATGCTCAGGGCGAAGATGTCGTTGCCGGCATCCGTACTCCTTCCCCGATCAGCAAGCTGCACGAGGAAATGCCTGAGGTTTACGATCAGTTCGTTGAGATCGCAACCCGCCTGGAAAACTACTACAAGGATATGCAGGACATGGAGTTCACCATCGAAGATGGCAAGCTCTTTATGCTGCAGACCCGTAACGGCAAGCGCACCGCACAGGCTGCTCTGCAGATCGCCTGCGACCTCGTTGATGAGGGCGTTATCGATCAGCGCACCGCTGTACTGCGCGTTGAGCCCAAGCAGCTGGATACCCTGCTGCACCCGCAGTTTGACGCTGCTGCCCTGAAGGCTGCTGAAGCAATCGGCAAGGGCCTGGCCGCTTCTCCGGGATCTGCCTGCGGTCGCGTTGTCTTCAGCGCTGAAGATGCTGAAGAGAAGGTCAAGGACGAAGCTTGGAAGAAGGTCGTTCTGGTCCGTCTGGAAACCAGCCCCGAAGATATCGTCGGCATGCAGGTTTCTCAGGGCATCCTGACCGTCCGCGGCGGCATGACCAGCCACGCAGCTGTTGTTGCACGTGGCATGGGTACCTGCTGTGTTTCCGGCTGCGGCAATGATAACGATGTTGCTATCGATTACGATGCAAAGGTTATCACCATTAACGGCCACACCTTCCATGAGGGTGACTGGATGAGCATTGATGGCTCTACCGGCAACATCTACGAAGGCCAGATCGCTACCGTCGCTTCCACCGAGAACGCTAACTTCAAGCGCTTTATGAGCTGGGCTGACGAAGCACGCCAGATGAAGGTTATGACCAACGCCGATAACCCGCGCGATGCACAGAACGCTGTCGATATGGGCGCTGAAGGCATTGGCCTGTGCCGTACCGAGCATATGTTCTTCGCTGAGGACCGTATTGCTGCTGTGCGTGAGATGATCTGCGCACGTACCGTTGAAGAGCGCAAGGTTGCCTTGGCTAAGGTTGAGCCGTTCCAGGAAGCTGACTTTACCGCTATGTACCGCATCATGGGCGATCGTCCGATGACCATCCGTTATCTGGACCCGCCTCTGCATGAGTTCCTGCCCACCAAGGCTGAGGATATCGAAGCCCTGGCAAAGGATATGGGCATGACCACCGAAGAGCTGAACAACGTTGTTGTCAGCCTGCATGAGTTCAACCCCATGATGGGCCATCGCGGCTGCCGTCTGGCCGTTACCTATCCGGAAATTGCCGAGATGCAGACCAATGCTGTGATCAAGGCTGCCATCAAGGTTTCTGCTGAGACCGGCAAGATGATCACCCCGCACATCATGGTGCCCCTGGTTGGCGAAGTGAAGGAGCTGAAGTACGTCAAGGACGTCATCGTCAAGACTGCTGACAAGCTGATCGCTGACGCTGGCGTTGACATGAAGTACCAAGTTGGCACCATGATCGAGATCCCGCGTGCCGCTCTGACCGCAGGTGAGATCGCTAAGGAAGCTGACTTCTTCAGCTTCGGTACCAACGACCTGACCCAGATGACCTTCGGCTTCAGCCGTGACGATGCAGCTAAGTTCCTGACCGCTTACTATGATACCAAGATCTACGAGAGCGATCCGTTCCAGCATCTGGACCAGATCGGCGTTGGCAAGCTGGTTAAGATGGCTGCCCATGACGGCCGCGCAACCAACCCCAACTTGGGTCTGGGCATCTGCGGCGAGCACGGCGGCGACCCCTCCAGCGTTGAGTTCTGCCACAACGTTGGCCTGGATTACGTTTCCTGCTCTCCGTACCGCGTTCCCATCGCACGTCTGGCCGCTGCTCAGGCTGCTATTAAAAATCCGAGAGCATAAGGCTTTTATAGCGAGTTATCGTTAAAAAGCGAGCATAAAATAAGGCTCACCGTCAATTTTGGCGGTGGGCCTTATTTGTTTGCTCATGTATGAGATGAATTGCGTTTAACACGGAGCTGCTTTCCAGAACCATCACAGATACACCTCCACGGTCAGGTCGGTCCACGCTGCACAGCGGAACTGGTGGGGCAGCTTGTTGGCTTCACGGTAACGCTTGGCGGTTTCAAAGTCGATGGTGAAGGTGAGGATCGATGGAATATACAAAAACGGTGAGCTGGACTATGAGGCAACTCACAAGAAATTCTTGCTGGTTCGTTCCGAAGGGACAAGACAGGTAAAAATAAATTAAGGTATCCCGACTTTATGACTTTTTGAATGCTATCTGAAAAAAAGAAAAACCGCTGCGCAGCCGACAGCGGTTCATCGTCATATTCTGTTTTCAGAACAACCAAGCAAATATTGCCGATGCAGCGACAATCAAGGCACTTCCTGCCAAGGATAACAGCATCGGTACTGCAAATGGGCACAGTAACAGTGCCACAATCGCCGAAGCCGCTGCCTGTGCATAGCTACCATCTAGCAGCGCAAGGAAAGCCGCAAAGCCGCCCAGCCCGGCAAGCAGTAATAGTAAATCTAAGGCAACACCGCACAATTCCCGCCTTACGGCTTAAGCACCGCTTCGGCGG
>ERZ773185.1830-NODE-1830-length-14849-cov-2.725497_pt1 | contig 14849 bp, 12 predicted proteins | sample MGYA00580531_ERZ773185 | MGnify/ENA primary metagenome ERZ773185 (study PRJEB29015, sample SAMEA2737799) | human gut metagenome | biome: human gut; feature: human-associated habitat; material: faeces | place: China | collected 2012 ...
GACGGATTTTCCGCTGACGGCCAGCTTTGGGGCAACCCTCTTTTCAACTGGGACTACATGAAAGAAACTGGATATCAATGGTGGGTAAACCGCATTGCTTACCAGTCAAAAATCTACGATGTGATCCGCATCGACCACTTCCGCGGATTTGATGAATACTATGCCATTCCATACGGTGATTCCACCGCCAAAAATGGATATTGGAAACCAGGTCCTGGCATGGATTTATTCACTACGATTGAGAACAAACTTGGTAAACTTCCTATCATTGCAGAAGATCTCGGATTCTTAACAGACTCCGTAAAACAGCTTTTGGCATCTACTGGATTTCCAGGAATGAAAGTCCTCGAATTTGCCTTTGACAGCAGAGATACTGGTTCTGGTTATCTTCCACACTGTTATCCAAATAATTGCGTTGTATACACAGGAACACATGATAATGATACCATTCTTGGCTGGTTTGAAACCGCTCCGGAAGAATTCCAAAACAATGCTATTCGTTACCTCCGTCTTACAAAAGAAGAAGGTTATCATATTGGTATGATGCGTTGTGCCTGGGCAAGTGTTGCCGATACTGCGATTATGCAGATGCAGGATTTTCTTGGACTTGGAGTGGAAGGCAGGATGAATACACCTTCTACACTGGGCGGAAACTGGACATGGCGATGCCTGCCGGGAGATTATAATAATGAACTGGCAGACTGGCTCTATGAAGAAACCAAAATATATGATCGACTGAATTAATTGAAGAAAACAGACGAAAAATAAAAAGTATAAGGTAGAATCTGTACCAGCAGTCTCTAACTTATACTTTTATTTTTCTGTTTTTTCATCAATTCTTTAAATAAAATTTTTTTATTTTACACAGTTTTTTTCTATTGCTAAATTGAAGAATCAAATTTAGTTTTATCTTCCATTAACTTATCATAAGCATTATAAACAAAACCACAGCTAAACTGATTCCCATTATTATAAGAAACTTCAAAATAATGTTTACAAGTCGTAAACCTTCACCATCATCGCTCTTAGAGTTTACATTCTGATATTGTAGTTGCTCCCCTTCTCCTCCTTCCGTATATCTGATATATTTAACATCCTCGACAGCTTTATATGAACTCTTTTCTCTCCTGTACCGAGCCAAAGGGTCTGTAGTTTTCATAATTTCTTTATAAAAATTATTTAACCACTCTATATCGTCTCTTGTACAAATATCATATTGTGATGTTCCAACCTCATGTACATAATTATTTCTAATATGTCTATAATGTTTTAACTTATATAGCGTTTTATTCCATAAAGGGACATATCTATTTCCATCATTTACTTCTTTCATCGTATCTATATATGTAGTAACACCTTTCTCACTATTAAAAATTTCTTTACATATTTTATCCAGATGTTTATAAGATTCCATAAAATCATTATTTAAATTAGTCATTTCTTACCTTTCTTCTATTCTATCAGAAAATTCTCCGTAATACATTTTATACTGCTCAAAGACTTCCAAGTTTTTTAACCAGCAATTCTCCTTGTACAGAATTTGTCTTTAATCAATCTTATTTTCACTATACTCTACATGAAAAGCCATTGCCACATCTTTATCTCTCCTCATAAATAATACAGTATATATTTCTTAAAGAGCTGTCAATTTTAATAGTTAACTCCTTTTAAATAATAAAGAACTTTTCTAATATCAATTTATTATTTTCCCTGACGAGAATGAAGATACCATAAACATTATATTTCCATATTGTCCCATATTCAACAATACTTATAATTTATTCTTAATGAAATATTCTAAACAAAAAAGAACTCTACCTCACAAACGTAGTAGAATAAAGAAAGATATATCCGTATATCTTCCAAAAACGATACCACGCCATCGGTAGAGTCCTTTTTCTTTTGAAGTATAGTTACTACCATAATTTCTATAGTAGCTCAATTACATTCTATAATTATTCAGCTTTTCCGATAGAACCGAAGATTTCCATCTTTTCTTTTACAGTAGCTTTGATTGCTTCTGCACCAGGAGCTAATAACTTACGAGGGTCAAATCCTTTTCCTTCTAAGTCTTTGCCTGCTTCGATATATTTACGTGTAGCTTCTGCGAAAGAAATCTGGCATTCTGTGTTTACGTTAATCTTAGAAACGCCAAGGGAAATAGCTTTTTTAATCATATCTTCTGGGATTCCTGTACCACCGTGCAATACGAGAGGCATTTCTCCAGTTAATTTCTGGATGTCATCTAATACGTCGAACTGTAATCCAGCCCAGTTTTCTGGGTATTTTCCGTGGATGTTACCGATACCTGCTGCTAACATTGTTACACCAAGATCAGCGATAGCTTTACATTCCTGAGGATCTGCACATTCGCCCATTCCTACAACACCGTCTTCTTCTCCACCGATAGAACCAACTTCTGCTTCGATAGAAAGTCCTTTTCCATGGCAAAGTTTAACAAGTTCTGTAGTCTTCTCAATGTTTTCTTCGATCGGATAATGAGATCCGTCAAACATAACTGATGAGAATCCTGCATCTATACATTTCAGGCAGCCTTCATAGCTACCATGATCAAGATGAAGTGCAACCGGAACCGAAATGTCCATTTCTTTGATCATTCCATTTACCATTCCTACAACTGTTCTGTATCCAGCCATGTACTTTCCTGCGCCTTCAGACACACCAAGAATAACCGGTGATCTTAATTCCTCAGCTGCAGTCAGAACTGCTTTGGTCCATTCAAGATCGTTGATATTAAACTGTCCTACTGCATAATGACCTGCTTTTGCTTTTTTCAGCATTTCTGTTGCATTTACTAACATGATAAATTCCTCCTAATCTGTAGTAACTGTGTTCATTCTCAGTTACCCTAATCAATCTCCGATATGGAATTACATCTATATCCAGATATGGTTATATTACCAGATTTCTGCTTTTTCGTCTACTCTTTTGCCAAAAAAATGACAAACAAAATTCCCCGGAAGATATGCAAAAAAGTCCGGCAATACACAATATATAATAATTTTCTGCAATTTATAAAAAAGTGCTTGCATTATTTAAATATTTCATATATAATAAGTTTCGGTTTAAGGATGGATTCCCGAGTGGCCAAAGGGGGCAGACTGTAAATCTGTTAGCAACGCTTTCGAAGGTTCGAATCCTTCTCCATCCATCAAAAGGTTCAGACATTTGTCTGGATCTTTTTTTGTTATATTATAAAGCGGCAGCCCCTTCTTCCGCAAGAGGCTGCCGTCCGGGTCAGGCGGATAAGATCATCCGCTTCGCATTTTGTTAATTTTTATGATGTAAGACCACTGCGCCAAATGCCGGCATTGTGATCTTCAGAATTCCGGCTGCTGCTGTGTATTCTTTACATTCTTCCGTAAATCCCACTGCAGATGTCATGACAACACGTTTCAGCTTTGTATCTTCCAGACGGCTGATTCCTGCCTGTCCTAACCGTATCTCCACTTCCCTGCCTTCTTCCTGATTATTTACGATCACAATTATCTGTTCATCATGAGAAAATCTCGCATAACAAAGTCCCTGATAATCATTCCAGAGAAATCCCAGTGATCCCGTTTTTAACACTTCATATTTCTTATGGATACGGATCATTACCTTGTGGAAGTCGATCATCTGGTAATCCTCACGTCCCCAGGGGTAAGTACGTCTGTTATCCGGATCTGTGAATCCACAGAGTCCTGCCTCATCTCCGTAATATACAGTCGGTGCGCCCGGCCAGGTCATCTGGATGGTAACCGCCTCACGCATAACTGCCGGATTTACTCCCTCAGATGCCGCCTCCGGACCTGCATAGGAAATTCGTCCTACCCTGTGATTGGTTCTGGTCAGGAATCTGGAATGGTCATGATTTGACAATTCATTCATGGCTGTCTGAAGTGCAGACATATGAAGCGCTCTCATGTGCGTTTTCATAGCTCCGATAAAAGCCTCACTGTTTCCTAACAGGTCTTCACGATACTCGTCGCTGTGCTTCTCCATACCTGTCAGGAACCAGGTCAGTGGCTCCATAAATGCGTCATAGTTCATGACTGTATCCCATTCATCACCTTTCAGCCAGCCTTCCGGATTACCGTAATGCTCTGCCAGAATAATGGCATTTGGATTGGCAGCTTTCACTGCCTTCCGGAAATCTTTCCAGAACTGATGGTTAAAATCATTGCTGTGTCCCAGATCCGCCGCCACATCCAGTCTCCAACCATCTACATTATAAGGAGCAGATACCCATTTCTGTCCAACACGAAGAATATAATCATAAAGTTCTCTGGAACCCTCATAATTTAATTTAGGCAGTGTATCGTGTGCCCACCATCCATCATAGGAGGTGTTATATGGCCATGCATTAGGATCATTAAAGGAAAAGAAATTACGATAGGGACTGTCCGCAGAAACATAAGCTCCTTTCGGATATCCTTCCTGATTCTCATAAATACGTTCTCTGTCCATCCACTTATTAAAAGAACCGCAGTGATTGAACACACCATCCAGAATGATCTTCATTCCTCTTCTGTGGATCTCTGCTGTCAGTTTCGCAAAAAGCTCATTACTTGCTTCCAGATTCTTCTTATTTGTCACACGTTTGATATATTTCCATGCATGGGAATTATCATCGTCGTCTCCAAGAAGGATTCCCTCATTACAATCTTCTACAATCCTGCCGTAATGTGGATCCACATAATCATAATCCTGACAGTCATACTTATGATTACTTGGAGAAACAAAAATCGGATTTAGATAAATAACCTCGACTCCCAGATCCTGCAGATAATCCAGTTTGTTCATAATTCCCTGCAGGTCACCGCCGTAAAATTCACGCACACCCATCACTGCCGGAATCTTATTCCACTGTTCTACCTGTACACTCTTATCTCCAATATAATGATATTCTCCGGTCACAACATCATTGGTAGGATCTCCGTTAAGAAAACGGTCTACATAAATCTGGTACATTACCGCACCTTTGGCCCACTTTGGAGTATCAAAGCCCGGATAAATCTCAAAATCCATCCTGCCCTCATGTTTCATACAGACTCCCTGATTATTGTAATAACAGGTTACCCATCCATACTGTATCTCAAAATAATAACGGAAGATGTCCTCTCCAATCGTCACCTGGGCAGAATAATAATCAAATCCGTTCTCTGTCCCGCAAATCTCCATCTGCACACGCTGCTCCTGGCTTACCAGATATACAGAATCCACATTATTTCTCTGGGTACGGAATTTGATCGTTACTATATCTCCTGCCTTTGGTTCTGCAGGTGTTCTGTAATATTCTGTTCCGTCACTGAAAAGCGCCTCTTTATTAAACACAGGACGCATATTCAGGATGTACTGCATTCTTTTTTTTATATCTGCTTTTTCATGTTCCATTTCCGTCCAGTCCTCTCTGTCATTTATCATTTTATTATTTTATCCTAAAATAAACCATCTGACAACCATCTGTTTTTCCCAAAAATATTTAGATATTCAGTGATTCTGCACAACCATTCATTCTGTCACAGTATTTCGGACTGCCGGATTCCGGCGAAGCAGATATTTCATTGCTGAAAATAACGTGAACAATAATGATATTTTAAGACAGTAAAAAAGCCAGCGGGATAAGCTGGCTTTTTTGGAGAAGGTATTTCTTCTTATGGGGTGTAGCAAAAACTATATAATGTATTGGGGGGTTTTTACGGTTTATATAATACCATGAGGCAAGAGAAAAGTGTGCACAAACTTCACAAAATTTGGCACACTTTTTTGTATACATTATATACTGTTGTTTTCTGTTTCCGGATCTTCTGTTGTAAAAAGTGCTTCAAATTCGTCTCTGTGCACCTTTTCCTTCTCGAGAAGAAGACTTGCACACTTGTGCAGAACATCCTCATGTTCCAGAATGATCTTCTTTGCCTGGTCATGACATTCACTGATAATACGGCGGATTTCTTCATCAATGGACTTGGCAACATCCTCGCTGTAACTTCTGGTATGAGCCAGGTCTCTGCCGATAAATACCTCGTCATCGTCATCACCATAACAGATAAGACCAAGTTTATCAGACATTCCATATTTCATAACCATACTTCTGGCTGTCGCAGTTGCACGTTTGATGTCATTGGATGCACCAGTCGTAATATCTCCGAAGATAATTTCCTCTGCTATGCGCCCGCCTAACAGTGTCATAATATCCTGAAGCATTTTTCCTTTGGTATTAAACATCTCATCATTATCCGGAAGAGGCATGGTGTAACCTGCTGCTCCCATTCCTGTCGGGATAATGGAAATCGTGTAGACAGGATCCATATCCGGAAGTACATGAAACAGGATCGCATGTCCGGATTCATGATACGCGGTGATCTTTTTCTCTTTCTCAGAGATCACCTTACTCTTCTTCTCTGCACCGATGCCTACTTTGATAAAAGCACCTTTAATATCAGACTGAAGGATAAATCCTCTTCCCTTTCTCGCTGCTTCAATGGCAGCTTCATTCAGAAGATTCTCCAGATCTGCACCTGTAAATCCTGCTGTTGTTCTGGCAATCTGAGCCAGATCTACATCCTCTCCAAGAGGTTTGTCCTTGGCATGAACGCGGAGGATTTCCTCTCTTCCCTTCACATCCGGACGTCCCACTGCAACCTTACGGTCAAAACGTCCCGGACGCAAAATTGCAGGATCCAGGATATCCACGCGGTTAGTCGCTGCCATCACAATGATTCCCTCATTCACACCAAAGCCATCCATCTCTACCAGAAGCTGGTTTAATGTCTGCTCTCTCTCATCATGTCCGCCGCCCATACCGGTTCCACGCTGTCTTGCAACCGCATCGATCTCATCAATGAAAATAATACATGGTGCATGGCGTTTGCCTTCTTCAAAAAGATCACGCACACGTGATGCACCTACACCGACAAACATTTCCACAAAGTCAGAACCGGAAATGGAGAAAAACGGAACTCCCGCTTCTCCTGCCACTGCCTTTGCCAGAAGTGTCTTACCAGTTCCGGGAGGGCCTACAAGCAGCACGCCTTTCGGAATCCTTGCGCCTACTTTTGTATATTTCTGTGGAGATTTCAGGAAATCTACCACCTCTACCAGATCTTCCTTCTCCTCCTGCAGACCTGCTACCTTGTCAAAAGTAACTTTCTTATTATCATCCGGAGATGACATTCTTGCGCGGCTCTTGCCGAAATTCATCATCTTGGCATTTCCGCCGCCACCGCCACCTGCCATCTGGCGGTTCATCATCATGATCAGAAAGATCACAAGGGCACCTGTGAGAAGAACCGGAAGTAAGGTTGTCAGAAATACATTGTCTCCGGGTACATCCTGAGTTGTAATATCAATATCGTATTTATTCAACAGTTCGATTGCCTGATTGACATCTGTCACATAAACCTTCTTCTGACCGGAGTCAGTAGTATCTACGATCACAGAACCTGTAGGCACTTCTCTGTTCTGTTGAATTGTCGCATCAACCACTTTGTTGTCTTCAAGAGCCTGCTCCAGTTGCTTCTGTGTGTAATTACTCTGGGAAACCACCTGGTTATTCAGATAAAAATAACCGGCTACCAGTGCAATGATCAGCACCAGATACAGACCAATTCTGCTTGGCTGTTTATTCACTTACTTAAATCTCCTTTCAGTCTTCCCCCAGTTCCACTACTCCTATGAATGGAAGATTCCTGTATTTCTGTGCATAGTCCAGACCATAGCCAACTACAAACTCATCCGGGATGTTAAAGCAGCAATAATCAACTCTTACATCTCTAACTCTTCGCTCCGGTTTGTCCAGCAATGTACACAGACGGATGCTGTTTGGATTTCTCTGCTTCAGAATTTCGATGAGATAACTTAATGTTCTTCCTGAGTCAATGATATCCTCTACGATCAGAACGTCCTTTCCTTCCAGTGGCTGGTCAAGGTCTTTGACGATCTTTACAACACCGCTGGACTTGGTGTCATCACCATAGCTGGATACAGACATAAAGTCAAGAGAAACCGGCACTGTGATTCTCTTTGCAAGTTCACAGGTAAAGAATACACCACCTTTTAATACACAGATTAAATGGATTTCCTTGCCTGCATAATCCTTGCTGACCTTTGCTGCGATCTGCTTAATACGGGAATCTACTTCCTCTTCGCTGAGTAAAACTTTGATTTTCTCACTCATTTTCGTTTCCTCCTTGGTAATTTAATACTAACACCTTCCTGGTTTTGGGGTTAATTTTATACCTCTCATTCATCCTGCTTCCCACCATCCAGAGGATTTCTTTTCCACATGCGATCAGCGGAATGCTGTCTCTGTATTCCGACGGGATTTTCTCATCGATCATACAGCGGTTCAGCTTCTTTGTGTTCCCCTGCGCATTGATAACCATATAATCTCCTGTCCGTCTGGTGCGAATATACGGATTCTTTTCTATTTTATCATAATCCAACCATTTCGTATACTTTTTTTCTTCAATCTTCTGACCTTCATACAAAAATATTTCTGCCGAAAAAATTCCCAGCGGACTGGTCACAGTCCCCGGAATTCTGATTTTCCATTCCCTGTCTGATATATTTTTTCCGCAAACTGTTTTTCCGTTTTGGATATCTGAACCTTTATGCTTTTCACCGATCATCCCAGCTGACTTCTCCTCTCCGTACCGACAAAGTCTTACTCCCTCGTAATCTCTTCTGGCTTCCATGTGATAAGGAAGGCTGATCCGTCTTCCAGTCTGCATTTCATAAAGTTCCAGAACCTTCTCATAGTGAACAGCCGCCAGATCCTTCCGTCTGCCTGCCAGCTGTTCCATCGCCTGTTGTAATGCATAAACCTGAATGATTTGAGGCTCCATAAAAAATTTTTCAGTAAAGTAATATTCCTTACCTTTCTGAAACTCGCCCAAAACCAGGCAGCTCTGCTGCGTAAGATATTCCTCTGCCTGGGAAATCCTTGCCGCAGTCTCTGCCATATGTGCCGCTGCCTTTCCATTGACCTGCTGTTCCAATATAGGAAGAATATGATGTCTGATTCGGTTTCTGGTATATTCATCTGACAGATTGGTGCTGTCCTGAATATGAGAAATCTTCTTTTCTTTCAGATACTCTGCAATTTTGTCCCGGTTTAAGCACAGAATCGGGCGGATAATCTCTCCGTCTACAGGGCGCATGGTGCATAGTCCCCGCAAACCTGTTCCTCTGCACAGATTATGAAGCATAGTTTCCGCAAGATCCTCCTGATTATGCGCTAATGCAATTTTTATCTCACTGTCCTTTCTCCCACAGACGGCAGCTTCCCTCTGAAAAGCTTCTTTTCTTACAATCCTTCCCGTCTCTTCCTCGCCCAGCTTCCACTCCCGGCTCAATCCCGGAACATCATAACAATAAACAGTACATGGAATCTGCCACTTCCGGCATATGTTTTCCACAAAGCTTTGGTCCCTGTCCGCTTCCTTTCCACGTATTCCATGATGTATATGGACCACTCTCAATGTAAAATCCAGTTTTCCCTGAAGCTCCTTTAAAATGCGGAGCATTGCCATAGAGTCACTTCCACCGGACACTCCTGCCAGGACCACATCATTTTTTCCGATCATCCTGTTTTGCTTTATATAAGCAAGAATTTCTCTTTCCATTTTTATCCTGATTTCCTTTTCTATCTTAGTATCCGCAGCATTATTTTTTCCACACGCCTGCCACCAGCACTGTCATATCATCCCGTGCATGATAATCGCTGTATCCCAGCACCCGTTCCAGTATTCCCCTGCCGAAATCTTTCGGTGATTCCTCGTGAACATCCATAATGATTTCTTTCATGGTTTCCTCCTCTTTCTGGTCAGGCAATGCATCCAGGACTCCATCTGTCATCATGATCAGGTAATCCCCATGGTACAGCTTTCTGGTAGCTGTCTCAAAATCAATCTGCTGTACAAGCCCTGCGGCCAGACTTTCAGAAGTAATAGATTCCACCCAGTGATCTCTTTTGATAAATGTAGACGCTGCCCCCGCCTTCAGAAAATTGCAGATTCCTGTATACAGGTCCACTGCGCAGATATCCACTGTAGAAAACATACCCTCCTCTCCTTTGAGTACCAGAGCAGAATTTACCATCTTTGCTGCCGTTTCCTGGGAAAATCCTGACTCCATAAACTGTTCCAGAAGTTCCACAACTGTCTCACTCTCCCTGCATGCTTCCATCCCTGAGCCCATACCATCCGAAAGGCACATAACAAACCTGCCGCCATCCTCCTGTCTGCATATATAATTATCTCCGGAAACCTTCTCTTCTTCTCTGGTAAGCCTGGCTGTTCCATAGAGAACCTGATAGCTTACATCCTCAGCAAAATGTACAGTGTGATATTCTCCGTTTACAATACATCTGCTCCCATTTACAGGTACCATGGAAATTTCACAGTATTTTGAAAGAAGCTGTGCGATCTCTGTCATGGAAATACACTGACCGCTTCTGGCACGCATGGTGAGAAAAATCTGTTTACGTCCTTTCACCTTATTCATCATCCATGCCCTGCGAAGGATCACATGGCTCTTTCTCAGTCCCTTGCGAAGTTCTTCTTCAAACTGCGGCGTCACTCGCTCCAGGTCATACAGATCACTGGCTACGTTCTCCATGATATGTGAGACTTCCATAAGCTGCTGTGCTACTGCCAGCCGATTCTCGATCATACGGTTATCCCACATCAGGTTCTGCCTTTCTTTCTGAAAATTCTCTGCAACCGTCTCATAATACTGTACGGAACGGGGACATATGCCTGTCCAGTCAGCGCGGATGCCTCTGACATTTTCCTCGTTTCCACTCTCCATGGAACGTACCAGTGCCTCCACTCCTTTCACCAGTTCCTGACTGTGTTCTCCCCAGCAGATTTCCCTCTGATAGCATCTGCTGCATACCTTTGCATTTGTATCCTCAATGATCTGCTCAACCTGCCTGCTGCTCAGATAATCTTTCCGATAAGGCATCCCGTAGAAAGTATCTGCCAGTTTCTGAAAAGATGCCGCATACTTCTCCACCCTCTCTTTCTGAGGATGGCCCTCCTGCAGAGACGGCAGTTCTTCTGTATCCGGCAGATTTTCTGCTAAAATAGTTTTTGCCATGTCCCGTATGATCAGCATAATGCTGATAACGAGCATGGCAATCATCCATTCCTGCATATTCTCCCCTCCCCTTATTCATTCCCTGTATATAGCAGACTACTGCATTTTTATCAGAGAATTTCAATAACTGTTCAACAGTCCTCTCTTTCACAAAGTACTAAACAGTTACAGATATTATATGGAAGGGTTTCTGAAATATCTGTCAAACGCAGACGAATCCTTCGCAAAAGTTTTCGACATTTGTTACTGCTGTTTCTTAAAAACAGTCTCATTGTCCTTCACAAGTCCCAGTTTCTCTCTGGCAACCTCTTCTGCATATTCGTCTGTCTCCATATATTTCTTTAATTTATCAATTTCTTCTGTACGTGTCTGCTCATCTTCAATCTGTTGCTGAAGAGTGGCGGCCTTAGCATCATATCCTGTGAGGCGTTCCTTAAGGTCATTACTTTCTAGCATCAGTCCTCCCAGAAGGACTAAAACAACCAGCGCAATCGCAATCATTCCAAGAGAGTTATACCCTACTTTCTTTTTTTTCTTCCTTTTCTTAGAATTACCCAATTTGCCAGCCTTCCTTTTTTAGCACATTTATACGCTTTATACCACAGAAGTTTACATCTTTTGACCGGAAATAGCAACCATTTTATCAAAAATTTAATAATTATTACAGGAATCTCCATAAATTTCGTACAGCATTTTACAAAAATATCTCCTAGAATCCTGTGGCAGATATACGCTCCGGATAAAAAGCCTAAAACCAAAAAAAAACGCAGGATTCCTTCATTGCTTCTGTAAATCTCCGAAAAAACAAAAAAGGCACAACAAAGCCAGTATAGAATGTCTTCCGTCCCGACAGCTTTATCCGAATGTGCAAAAACATTCCTGAATGCAGCCAGCAGATCATAACACAAAAGGAGAACAGCACCCACAGCTATTGTCCGGAGCAGCAGAAGTAATTCATGATGAATAAATGCACTCATCTCTCACCGGAACATCCTTCTAAATAAGGATTCATCCCTGTTATCTGTATTCTTTGACAGATAGGTAAGACTGTCCACTTTTCCTTCCAGATCTACTTCTCCCTTTTCCAGATCAAGCTGCTTCACATGAAGCTGTTCTCCCTTTATTACAAGTTTCCCTGCCTGTGTAAAAAGCAGGATTTCTTTTTCATCAAAGGATTTAATATCCTTTACCCCGGTAATTCTCCCGTTCTGACGGTTTTCCAGCATCAGGCTGTGAGTTGAAAGTATCTTCTTCTCTTCCACAGACGCCTCCCGGTCACAGCCTCCGGAAACTATGACCTGCCAATCTGTTACTTATCAGTAGTTTATGTGCCGGAAAATGGAAATAGACAATAAAATGTTAAAAATTTATATGTTCCCACTGCACAAATGGCAAAAGCTGCAAATTACCATCCGGAATCAAAGATATTTGTACATACTCTCTACATCTTCTTTTTTGACAGTTTCTTTTACATCCAGTACTTCTACTTTGACATTCTTACTTCCGAACTGGATTTCAATAGTATCTCCCGTCTTTACCTGTACAGATGCCTTGGCAGGCTTATCGTTGACAAGAACTCTTCCTGCATCACATGCTTCGTTTGCCACTGTACGGCGTTTGATCAGACGTGACACCTTTAAGTATTTATCTAATCTCATATTTTGCTCCTGTAAATGTCATGTAAATGGATACTCACGAATTACTCCGCCGGAGTATCAAAAAAGGGGAACTTTCGTTCCCCCGGTTATCGCCTTTATTATTTACCGTTAACCATATCTTTTAATGCTTTTCCAGCTTTGAATTTCGGTGATTTAGAAGCTTCGATTTTCATAGTTTCACCAGTCTGAGGATTTCTTCCCTCGCGAGCAGCTCTTTCACTTACTTCAAATGTACCAAATCCTACTAACTGGATTTTTCCGCCATTTTTCAGTTCTTTAGAAACGACATCAACGAAAGATTTCAGAACGTCTTCTACGTCCTTCTTGGATAAGTTTGTCTCTTTCGCCATAGCTGCTACTAATTCTGTTTTATTCATGGTGTTTCCTCCTCTAATGATCTCTTTCTTGTTTGGTGGCATCTGCCAAAAGCGACAGAGCTCTATCCTCTATATATATACCTTTTTCCCCATATTGTCAAGGTTTTTCGTAACTGTTCAGCTCTGTGTTACTGAGGATAAATTACTGTGAACGGAGTGAACAGTAACGAGGATAATCCCTGAAACATTCCTCTGCAAAATTCTCCCAGATTTCTCTCTGTCTGATAAGATTCTGAAGCTTTTCCACATTTTTCTCTGAAATCCACACCTTTTTGTGTGAATAATAATAATTTGCCAGTTTCCAGTATTTTTCAGGATAAGTGAAACGTACACGCAGATTTTTCCACTCTTGTGCCGAGATTGGACGGATTTTATGATATTCCCTGAGCATTTCCCCTGCCAATTCCAGATTCCAGTTATATTTCTCCAGTATTTTTCTCATAAAACGATACAGATCCGAAATCTGCACATCAAATCCCCAATGTTCAAAGTTTGTAACTGCAGTTCCACTTTTTAAGATCAAAACATTATGCTGGTTATATTCTCCGTGGCAGACTTCACCCTCCGTTTCTGCTTTCTGGCGCAGCTCCTGATAACCGGACTCTCTTAATGCCGCATACGCCTCTTCTCCGTCTCTCAGGAAATCTTCTACTGTTGCCAGATATATTTTTTCAAAAGGACTGGATGCTCCCCGTTTTCTGATAAAACTGCGGATTTTTTTTAATTCCTGATTATGCCGCAGATATCCATTTTCCAATGACGGTTCTATATAATATTCTACAGTCGGTATATGCATGCGCTGATGCAGTTCTGCCATGGTTCGAATACTTTTGAAAATGTCTTCTTTGGAACGTGTATCGCATTCTCTGCCCTCATACCAGTACTGCATTGTATATGGAATGCCGTCACGGTCGCGGCTGACCAGATTTTCTTCCTGATTTGGAATATAGCAGTCCACCTTGCCGCCCTGACTCTGGATCTGTAGAAGCAATTCCTGTTGTTTCTGTAGTTTTTTTTCTGTTCCTTTGAATTCTTTTACGATGACAAGTCCTTTTTCTGTATGGCACAGAAGTCCGCCACGTGTCCGGGCTGTAGATTCGGCGGTGAGGCCATACTGCTCCAGTGTGCTGAGTCCATAATCATACAAATAAAAATCCCCCTCCTGATTTGATACCTTCGTAACTGTTCAGTACCCTCGCGGAATACTACCTACTGAATAGTTACATTTTTTCTATCTTATGTCCCGATCAGAGAAGAAATGCAAAAAGGAATTTCCCGAGGCAAAAAGCCTCTCGGAAATCCCTTCGCTATTGTTTCTATAAAATTATCGTTCTTTCAGAAGTGCCAGAAGTTTTTCTCTGTCATTGTCCTGTGGATATTCCAGAACGTGATCCAGCATTTCTTTCAGGATCTCACCCAGTTCCGGTCCCGGCTTATAACCGGCACTTATCAGATCACGTCCGGTCACTGCCAGTGTTTTCAGAGAAACACACTGCTTCTGCTCCAGAACCCTGTGATAACATTCTGTCACACCTTGCAGACGGGCCGCTTTTTCTTCACGGCGATACTCACTCTGCGCAAGCATATCCGCCTTTTGCACCTCAAGATACAGTGGAAATAGTTCCTCCCCGATCCGGTTGACCGCATGCCTTACTGAACGCATTTCCGGCATCGGACGATCATCATGATACCTGATCAGTCTGGTTAC
>ERZ773185.1834-NODE-1834-length-14833-cov-3.212816_pt1 | contig 14833 bp, 9 predicted proteins | sample MGYA00580531_ERZ773185 | MGnify/ENA primary metagenome ERZ773185 (study PRJEB29015, sample SAMEA2737799) | human gut metagenome | biome: human gut; feature: human-associated habitat; material: faeces | place: China | collected 2012 ...
CTCCGAAGCGCAGATTCTGACTCTTATCTTCGCCCTGGCGCCTGCGCGAATGTCCCGCGGATTCCCGGACCGGCTTTGGTGTCTGATCCTGAGTCTGAGCTGGCTCTGATTCCTGACTCTGAACTGCTTCTGGCTCTTGAATCCGCTCCGCCGCTGGCACCTGTTCTGACTCCTGCGTTTCTTTTTTGTTTTCTTCTTCTAACATATGGATCGCTCCTGATTTTTCTTGAAATTATGACTTAATATCTTAAACGTAATTTTTATTTTATCATATTCGTAGGGAATTGCCAAGGAAGGATGTGGAGGAAAAAATGAATTTTCTATAAATGAATTATTACAGAAGTGTTAAGTTGTAGATAAACGGTTAAGTCGTGAAAGGGGGAATTAGTTGGAAATATGGGAGAGGAGAATGCCCTCCGACCGCTCGCGCCGCCGGAGGGCATTCTTTCTCACTTATAGTCGTGGTTTTTAATTTGTTGACCCACTTTTCATTCCGTATACTTTTTGTCTGTTATCGGTTAATGATTTTGATAAAAGCCTTCAAATCTTATAACCCCTGCTTATTTGGCAAGCATCATACGGTCATTCGCAAATTCTTCTCCGCTTACCTTTTCAAATCTCTCTAACAGGTCTTCTACCTGCAGATTCTTCTTCTCTTCCCCTGCTACATCGTAGACAATCCGACCTTCGTGCATCATAATCAGACGGTTACCGATCTGAATCGCATCTTTCATGTTATGGGTAACCATAAGCGCGGTCAGATTTTGTTCATCTACAATCTTTTCGGTGAGATCGAGGACTTTGCGGGCTGTTTTGGGATCGAGGGCGGCGGTGTGTTCGTCTAAAAGAAGGAGCTTTGGCTTCTGGAGGGTTGCCATCAGAAGGGTGAGCGCCTGGCGCTGTCCGCCGGAGAGTAAGCCCACTTTGCTGGTCATACGGGTCTGAAGCCCCAGGTCGAGCTGTGCCAATGCCTCACGGTAGAAGTCCTTTTCATTCTTTTTGATGCCCCAGCCGAGTCCTCTGGATTTGCCGCGGCGCAGTGCCATGGCAAGGTTTTCCTGTATCTCCATATTGGCGGCGGTGCCGCGCATCGGATCCTGGAAGACTCTGCCGATATATTTAGCGCGTTTGTATTCTGGTTCTCTGGATATGTTTATGCCGTCGATCTCGATTTTACCGGAATCGATCGGATATACGCCTGCGATCATATTTAACATGGTAGATTTTCCAGCACCGTTTCCGCCGATGATCGTCACGAAATCGCCCGGTGCCAGGTGTAAGTTGATACCGTTTAAGGCTTTTTTCTCATTAACAGTTCCTTTATTAAAGGTTTTCTTTACATTTGTTATCGTCAGCATTACTCCTCGCCCCCTTCTGAATAATCTTTTCTCAGCCTGTATTTAGCGAGTGCTACCGGAATACAGAGTGCCAGTGCTACAATGACAGCAGAGAGCAGCTTCATGTCGTTTGCATCCATACCCATGCGGAGTACAACCGCACGGATCACAAAGTAAATGACCGAACCGACAACCACGGAGGTCAGTTTCCAATAGAAAGAGGTCAATCGTCCCATCAGGACTTCGCCGATGACGATCGCCGCCAGACCGATGACGATAGCACCGGTACCACTTCCAACATCACCATATTTCTGGCTCTGGCAGACAAGTGCGCCGGAGAGACCGACCAGACCGTTGCTGACCATCAGGGATAAAAGCTTCGTCATACGGGTGTCCACGCCCAGCGCGCGCACCATATCCTCGTTGTTACCGGTTGCACGCATCGCACTTCCGATCTCGGTTCCGAAGAACCAGTAAAGAAACAGAATAGCCGCCACAGCCAGCACAATTCCAACGATCATCGATGCCTGTGCCTGGGTCATCCCGAAGGAAGCAGCCAGACCGCTGATAAGTGTCTTGACTTTCAGAAGCGGCAGATTGCTCTTTCCTCCCATGATCCGGAGGTTGATCGACCAGAGGGAAATCTGAGTCAGAATTCCTGCCAGAATCGCTGGTATCTCAAATACAGTATGAAGAATACCCGTTACCGCACCAGCCACGACACCGGCTGCCGCTGCAACTAAAAGTGCCAGCACCGGATTTACTCCTTTGTTGACTACCAGGACTGCACAAACGCAGGCGCCCAACGCGAAGCTTCCGTCTACCGTCATATCCGCGATATCCATCAGGCGGAATGTAATATAAACTCCCAATACCATGATTCCCCAGAGAACGCCCTGTGCGACCGCGCCCTGCAGGGATACTAATAAACCGCTCAAACTTTTACCTCCCCGTGTTTTGTATTTTCTTCATCTGATTAACTGTAAAGACTGCCAGATCGGCATATTTATTTTATGCTTCTGATCTGACAGTCCATCTCATTTGAAGTTTAGGTCTTTCTGGTACTCTTTATTTCTCAAGTCCAGATACATCGATTCCCAGCGTCTCTGCTGTCTCTTCATTGACACTCAGCTCGCACTTGGAAGTGTCCAGATAACCGATCGGCATCTTAGAAATATCGGCGCCCTCAGTCAGGATTTTAACGGCCTGCTCACCGGTCATGTAGCCTAACTGGTAGTAATCAATACCGTAAGTAGCAAGACCGCCTGCATCTACCATGCCTTTCTCGCCGCAGATAACTGGAAGTTTATTCTCATTTGTTACCATCGTTACGGTTGCCATACCAGCCGCGATCATGTTGTCGGTTGGTGTGTATACACAGTCTACATTGCCAACCATAGATTCTACAACGGTAGGAATCTCATTGGAATTGGAAACGGTGTAATCTTCATACTCAATACCAGCTGTATCAAGTGCTTCTTTCGCCATGTCAATCTGAAGAACGGAGTTTGCCTCCGCGCTGCAATACAGAAGTCCGACCTTTTTTACATCTGGAATAATCTGCTGCATCAGATCAATCTGCTCTTTAACCGGAGTCAGATCAGAAGTACCCGATACGTTGCCGCCCGGAACCTCGTTGCTCTCTACCAGACCGGAAGCCGCCGGATCGGTAACAGCGCTGACAAGAATCGGAATCGAATCCGTCACACCTGCAACTGCCTGTGCTGCCGGGGTTGCGATTGCAAAAATCAAATCATCTTTATCGTTGACCAGTTTCTCTGCGATCGTCTGGCATGCAGACTGCTCGCCAGCTGCATTCTGCTGGTCGATCTCATATTTGATGCCTGCATCGTCCAGCGCTGCCACGAAGCCCTCATTGGTCTTATCCAGTGCCACATGCTGAGTCAGCTGTAATACGCCAATCTTATAGGTCTCGCCGTCTGCTGTCTGCTCTGCCTCTTTGCTTTCTTCTCTGTCTGCGGACTCCGCTGCTGTCGTGTCCGTACTTGCTGTCTGTCCTCCGCAGGCTGCCAGGGATGCCGCCATCGCGCCAGCCAGCATCAGGGCTGCTAATTTCTTTGTCTTTCTCATAATATCATCCTCCTGAACCTTTTCAACGTATGTAACAGATTTTCCTCTTATGCATCAAACCATGATTTGTTTTTCACTTTAAAGAGCTGAACTGTTACGCTTTAAAGCAATCATACTACAAACTCCAAAAAGAGTCAACCTAAAATTCCGCTATTTTATAGGGAATTTCGGTTGACTCTTTTTTATTTTGCTTCCGCGATCTGCAGTTTCACCGTAAACGTTGAACCTTTTCCGACTTCCGACTCTACCTTCACGCTTCCATGATAAAAATTCACGATATGCTTGACGATCGAAAGACCAAGCCCGGTGCCGCCCTGTTTGCGGCTGCGCCCTTTATCCACCCGGTAAAACCGCTCAAAAATACGGCTCTGACTCTCCGCCGGGATGCCGACGCCGGTGTCGCGGACCGTCAGTATCATATCCGCGCCCCAGTGCTTGACCTGCACCCAGATTTCGCCGCCCTCGTTGTTATACTTGACCGCGTTTGTCAACAGATTGTTAAACAGCTCCTGCATCTGGCGCAGATCGGCACGAATCGTGAAATTCTCGCACTCTTTATGGACTGCGATGCCGCGCGACGCCGCCTGCGCGGCAATCGAAGACAGACTGTCCTCCAGCAGTTCCACCGTGCGGATTGTCACAATATCTGCTTTCGCACCGCGCGATTCCAGACGGGAGATCATCAAAATATCATCCACCAGGTTCGTCATCCGCATTGCCTCTTTTTTTATGCGTCCCAGAAAATCATGTGCCGTGTCCGGATCCTGTGCCATGCCGCTTTCCAAAAGCTCGACATAACCGCGGATCGAAGTGATCGGTGTTTTCAGCTCATGCGATGCATTGCTGAAAAACTCCTGCCGGATCTGTTTTTCTTTCTCGATGCGCTCCAGATATTTCTTCATATTCCGGGACATCCGCGTCGTCGTGTCCGCGATGACATTGATCTCCTCATACGGGCATTTTTCAAACTGAAAACGCGTGTAGTCGTCATCCATCCGCACCATTTCGCTGGAAATTTCCTGCAAAGGACGCGTGATGGACTGGGAAAACCGTTCCGCCTCCATTGCCGATGCAAAAAAAGCTATTCCAAAGCTCAAAAAAGCGGCCGGAATCAACATCAGGATATATTCACCCAAACCGGTTGAACAGGCAGAAAGGCGCAGTATGTATTTGCCGTCCGATGAACGGATCGCCGCGTACGCCATCTGCATTCCTAACGTTCCGGAACGGCGCACCGAATATCCATAGCCCGTCGCCAGCGCATCCTTCACTTCCTTGCGCTCCAGATGATTTTCCATCTGATTCACCTGCGCTACTTCCGTATCAGCCACCACCGTGCCATCCATCCGGATCAGCGTATAACGGCTATTATTGTCGTTCGTAAGGTCGCTCAAATCCATCAGCTGTTCTTCCACATTTCCCGTATAATCCAACATACGGTCAACGGATTCCAATGCAAAATGCATGTCCTCCCTTGACCGTTTGAGCAATACACTGCTGGTAACCACCAGAGCGATAAATGTATTCAGAACCAGCGCCAGGAATAACAGATGAATAAATTTCGTCAAAATCGCTTTTCGCATCGTTTCATCACTTTCCTGCTTCTTTTTCCTTTAAAAACCGATAGCCCACGCCGCGCACTGTCTTGATCTGGGCTCCGGCGTCATGCAGCTTCTGCCGGAGTGTCTTGATGTGCATATCCAGCGTTCTCGTCTCCCCATCATAGTCATAGCCCCAGATATGGTCGAGAAGCTCGTCGCGCGTCACCACCCGGTTGATATGTTCCATGAGATATGTTAAAAGTTCAAATTCTTTGAGCGTCAGCTCCGTCCGGTCGCCGCAGGCAATCACCTCTCGCGTCTCCCGGTTGATGCTGACTTCACCGATCGTCAGGCTGGAAACCTCCTCTTTTGCAGGTTCCACCCGCTTTAAAAGGTTTCTGACGCGCGCCGAAAGCTCCAGAATACCGAACGGTTTCGTCATGTAGTCGTCAGCACCGTTGTCAAGTCCCTGTACAATATCCATCTCACGATCCTTTGCCGTCAGCATCAGGACCGGGGCTGCGGAAAAGTCCGGCATCTCCCGGATCTTGCGGATCGCCGCCATGCCGTCCATCCCTGGCAGCATCCAGTCGAATACAAACATCGCCGGATACTCCCGCTGCGCCTCCCTGCCTCTCCGGAGCAGGGCCGAGAGGTTGTCAAGCGCTTCCTCTGCCGTCTCAAATCCGCTGGCGCAGTAACCGAAGTTTTCCAGTGCCACGCAGATCAGATTCCGGATATTTTCATCATCCTCAATCACATATATCCGATATTTCATTACTGCATCTCTTCCTTTACGTAGCCAGCTACATTCTTGGCATGATCCGCGATTCTCTCATAATTTGCCAGTGCATCCAGGAAGATAACACCGCCCTCAATCTTGCATTCTCCATTGGAAAGACGGTTCATATGGCTCTCGCGCATCTCCTCTTCCATATTGTCAACCTCTTCCTCCCAGCGGGCAGTCTGACGTACTTTCTGCATATCATGCGCCTGACGCGCCTCCACGGACGCCTCGACCGATTTAAGCGTTGCATCTGCAATCGTCCGCAGCTCTTTCAGCGCCAGATCCGAGAAATCAATATTCACATTCTCAATCCGTTTCTTGGCAAGCTCTGCTAAGTTTTCACAGTGGTCACCGACACGTTCAAGATCACCGATTGTATAATACATATTCTTAACGAGGAGATGCTGTTCATCATTCAAGGAGAGGTTGTTGATCTTTAAGAGATACTCAGTCAGCATTTTCTCCATACGGTCGATCGTCTCTTCATTTTCAAATACCTGTTCACAGAAATTATCATCTGCATCTACTAAGGCTGCTGTCGCTATTTTTAGGTTGGCAACCGCTACCTTACCCATGTTGACAACCTCGTTGCACGCCGTCTCAATCGCAAAGGACGGAGTTTCGAGGATACGGTCGTCTAAGTGACGGATCATCTCGGTCTCGACACTGTTTGCCGACCACTCTTTCTCCGTCTCCTTTGGCTTCGGAACAATCACATCCGATGCCTTTACCAGGAAACCAGCAAACGGGAACATAATGCAGGTGTTGACAACGTTAAATATCGTATGGAAAATCGAAATTCCCACACTGTCCGCACGCGTCATCGCAAGTTCCGGATTCATCATAAACACGATGTATAAAGCGACGCCAAATACAACTGCACCCGTCACGTTGAACAGAAGGTGAATGACCGCCGCACGCTTTGCCGTACGGGTCGTACCGATACAAGATAACAGCGCGGTCGCACAGGTACCGATGTTCTGTCCCAATGTAATAAAGACTGCTGACTGCCAGTTTACCATGCCGTTGATCGCCAGCATCTGTAAAATACCGACGGACGCGGAACTACTCTGGATGATTGCGGTAACTGCCAGACCGACTAAAATACCTAAAAGTGGATTCTGTCCCAGTACCCGGAAGGACTCGGAGAAGATCGGCGCATCCCGGTACGGCTCAATCGAACCGGACATGAAAGAAAGACCGATAAACAGGAGTGCAAAACCGATCAGGACTTCGGCACCCTCTTTTTTCTTGTGGCTCTTCGCAAACATCGTGATGAATGCGCCGATACCGAAGAGAACCGGTGCAAAGAACTCTGGCTTTAACACCTCGCCCCACTCACTCATCGACACAATCCAGCTCGTCACAGTCGTACCAATATTGGCACCCATGATGATGCCGGTCGCCTGCAGAAGATTGATAATTCCGGCATTTACGAAACCAACGACCATAACCGTCGTCGCGGAACTACTCTGGATGATCGCGGTAACGCCCGCGCCCACCAGCACGCCCAGCAAGCGGTTCGAAGTCAGGATCTCAAGCACACGTTGTAAACGGTTGCCCGCAAACTTCTGCAGACCATCCGCCATCGACTCCATTCCATACAGGAACATTCCCAGTCCTCCAATGAACTGAAAGAGTGTTCCCAAAGTACTAATAGACATACATATTCTCCCATCATCTTTTGATCTTTACACATAGTATGTCTTCACTATATCAAATAAATGTAAAAATAACCAGCAGGAAATGTAAAATCTGTGTAAAATTTGATATTCGCAACACTGTACTGCCTGAATGAGAGGATGGTTACAGGACAGCCCGGTATCACTCCTATGGTGCCGGGTTGCGAAAGCCGCCTTCCACAAACCGCCCGCTCGCAAACATCGCCTGAACAGCAGCCCGATAGTCAGATAGTTTCTGTGCCTTCTTAATCTTCTTCAATTCTTTTTCACATCCCGGAAAATGGCACTGGAAATAATACCAGAGTTCCTTCATTTTAAACAAAGTATTCCGGTCGCCAGACATGATTTCTGCATAACCGATCAGGAGGCGATCGTGGAATTGCTGGAAGGATTGGAGATGAGTCGAGGATGGCAGATTCCGCACCTCTGCAAAAATCCACGGACTTGCAACCGCCCCACGCCCAAACATCAACGCGGCTAATTTCGTTTTTTTCTGCATTTCGCCTTTGTCAGACGGTTCATCTTGTCCTACAATTTCTTCCATGAGCGCAGACGCATCCGCCGCCGAAAAAAGATTTCCATTATAGCTGACCGGGCAGCGGCTCTGCTCCAGCGCATACGCAAATGACTCCATCCGTATTTTCCCCTTATAATAGTCCTCGCGCACTCTCGGGTGTACAATCAGTTCTTCCAGCGGATAGTGATTATAGATAGCAAGCAGGCGTGGAAATTCAGACGCTTCTTTCATGCCGATCCGGGTTTTGATCGACAAACGCACCGGCTTTCCATCCGACGCATGGATTTTTTCCAATCCGTTGCAGACTTCCTCCAGAAACAAGCTCAAATCTTCCGGCTCGGCTAAAAATCCCGCGCCCTTTTTCTTCGTAACCACCGTCCCCGACGGACAGCCCAGGTTCAGATTAACCGTCCTATATCCATACTCCGCCAGTTCCTCGCAAACCCACAGAAAATCTTCCGCCGAATGCGTCAGAATCTGCGGGATCAGGCATAATCCCTGATTATGCTCTGGAAGAATATCGTTCCTCTCCCTGGATGTCAGCTTATGGCTGGAACCTGGCGCAATGAACGGACTGTAATACCGGTCAACGCCCCCATAAATGACTGCATGCGCCTGCCGGAATACGTATCCCGTGATTCCCTCCATTGGTGCAAAATCTAATTTTACACTCCTTGCATCGTTCGCGCTTATACGATTCGCGCCCACTTTTAATGCCTCTGGCTGAATCATTTTCTTCACGCTTCATTTCCTCCCAGTGATATGATATAGATCGGATTCTGCCCTTTCATCAAATGACTGGAACCAATCTTCTCCGCTTTTGCAATCTGCATGGACAGAATCTCCGCCTCTATCCCGCGCTCTTTCAGGTAACTCATAAGCACTGTCAGAGACTCCAGCGCAATCAGGTTGATCACAATCCGGATATCTGGGTTCAAGCGGAACAATTCATCCAGAATCTCGCGCATCTGTCCGGTTGTTCCCCCGATAAATGCCCGATCCGGTCGGTGAACACTTACCTGTGCAAATGTCTCCGGCGCCTTTCCCGGCACGATCGTGACCGCCTCTGTTCTGGCTTTCTCACAATTTGCCCGGATCAGTTCAACCGCCTCTTCCTTATATTCAAACGCACACACATGAATCCCCGGACAGCTTACCGCCGCTTCCACACTGACAGAACCCGTTCCCGCGCCAATGTCCCAGAACTCACAGTCCTCATACAATTCCAGCTTGGACAATGACACGGTCCGCACCTCACTCTTCGTCATCGGGACCTTGCCCCGGATAAACCATTCATCTCGCATTTGCTACTCCCCATTTTCTAGATTCTCATATAAATTCACTCAATTGATATATTTTTTCTGACTCCCTTTGGCACATACATCCAGCCATTTTCGCAAAAAATCTGGACAGGATGCATAATAGAGATGCGGAAATCCGCCAATCTGTCCTCCCTTTTCATGGATGCAGCGCCAGCTTCGGTTTCCGGTCGGTTTGACTGCCTCCCAGTCGGTGCCCGGATCTTCGCTCTCCCAGTAATGGAACTCATGCCCGTGAATTTCCTGACCGGATGAGGTCAGCAGACGCACATAGCCAAACCGGCGCAGGCGGTTCGTCCGGTAAGCGTCAAATGGATAAACGCCAGCCATTTCCCAGTGTTTTCCATCGCTTCCTTCAAGAGTACGGTGTAAATATAAAAATCCACCACATTCCGCCAGAAACGGCATTCCCGCCGCAATCGACCGCCGGATACTCTCACGCATCGCCGCGTTCTTTGCCAGCTCCCGTGCGTAATTCTCCGGATAACCGCCGCCAAATAAAAGCCCATCCACTCTGTCCGGGATTTTTTTATCCCTCAGTGGACTGAAATAAACCAGCTCCGCCCCCATCTGTTCCAGAAGGCGGAAATTTTCCTGATAGTAGAAACAGAAGGCTTCATCACGGGCTACGGCGATACGGAGCGGATTTCTGCTTTCAGTAAATAAACCTGCTGCAGGAGTTTCCATTGATGTTTGACATTTCGCCAGTCCTGCATCCTCATTGTTTTCGACCTTCTCCGCATAACTGCGTGCCAATTCCAGTATTCCATCCAGATCCACTGATTCCTCCAGCAAATCCGCAATCTCATCCAACTGCTTCTGGATCTGCGGCACTTCCTCCGGCATCACCAGTCCCAGATGGCGGCTTTCCATATGGTATTCCTCGGATTCCGGCAGATAACCAAGCACCGGAAGCCCCGACGCCTCTTCCACGGCTGCTGCCAGTCGCTCATAATACATCGAAGAAACCCGGTTCAAAATCACTCCGGCAATATGGCTTTTTTTCCGGAAATGTAAAAATCCAGATGCCATTGCTGCCGCCGACAACGATGCGCCCTTACAGTCCAGCACCAGAATCGCCGGCGTGTCTGTGATCTCTGCAATTTCCCAGCTGCTGGCGGACGTTTCTGTTCCGCCCAAGCCGTCATAATAGCCCATGACACCCTCTAAAACTGCGATTCCCGCCTGTTCTTCCCGCACTGCATCCACCAAAACCTTCCGCACGCCTTCCGCCGGCAGAAAAAAGCTATCGAGATTTCGCCCGGGAATGCCGAGCACATAGCGGTGAAACATTGGATCGATATAGTCCGGTCCACATTTGCACGCGATCGGATTCAGACCGCGGCGGCGAAGGACTTCAAGCAGCCCGCAAGTCAGAAGGGTTTTTCCACTGCCGCTTTTTGGGGCGGCAAGCATGATACGTGGAAATACTCCGACAGAATCTGCAGGAAGCAAACGTTTATCTTCTTGTTCAAACCTTTTCAGCTGCTTTACATTCTTTATTTCATCCGTGACTTCCAGCAGTATCAAGCTCAAATCCGCAAATTCCAATTTTTTCATTTCTTCCGCGGTTCCGCTCCGGATCTGCTCTTCCGGGTACGATAAGTTTTCACCAACCGTCACCTGTACATTTCCATATCCCGCCTGTGTCAGACGTTCACAAAACTGTCCAGCTCCATTTTTGCCGCCCATGAGGATAAACGCACGCTTAGCCGGTTCTTCTGGATCACACAGACGTTTCATCACCCGATCGACAGACAATTCTCTTCCATGTGCGGAATAAATCGCCGCATCTTCCCAGTGCGTCCCCAGGCGTGCCGCCAGATAACTGACACAGGATGTACCCGGATAGACGGTAAATGGATAACCAGCTTCCCGCAGCCACTCTGCCATCCTAGATGCCCCGCTGAAAAAGCCGGTATCACCCGAATACAGGATAACCGCCTGCTTCCATTCCGGGTGCTTCGATACAATCTGTATCACATCGTCAGGAAGATATGCTTTATAGTACTTCCTTTCTTTTTCCATCGCAGCCGCTGATTCCTGTCTGTTTTCAGCTTTTCCTTCCTTGCTAATCAGCAAATCATTCTGCAGCGCTCTCTCCGCGGATTCCAGCATACGCCCCGCGCCAATCAAGGCGTCACTCTCTCGAATTGCCCGAAGGACTTCCCCTGTCATCTGGGACGGCTGTCCCATGCCAATTCCCGCCAGAATCAAATGTGTTTTTAACTCTCCAACATTCCCCTCATCCGCCTTCTTCAGCACCTCCATCGCTTCTTCCAGTGAAATCCCATCCTCCTCCGGTCTGCGGATCACAACCACTCTGGTTCCATTTTCATGCGCCGCTTCCACCTTTTCCTGAAATCCGCCCGCACGCCCGGAATCTTTCGTCAATAGCCACTCCGCTTTTGTCTGTCGGAGAAATAGCGTATTCATTTCGGTGGAAAAAGGTCCCTGCATCGCAATCAGATGGCTGCCAGTTATCCCCAATTTTTCACATTTCTTCAAAACATTCGAAGTTGGAAGCACTCTCGCATACACCCGTTTTTGATAATCTGGTATCTGGCACAGGGTTTCCAGTTCTTTACTGCCGGTTGTAGCAAAAATCACGCCAGAAACAGAAGAAAGAAATGACACTGCCTCCTGAATGGAATCAACCTCGACCCAATCACGTGCTTTGTTTTGTTCGCCCTCTGCGCGCAGGCACCGTTCCAGGCGGACACCGGTCCGTCCGCACGCTTCCTGGATTTCTTCTGAAACAAGTCTGGCATGCGGATGGGTTGCATCGATCACAAGATGAATCCCCTGGTTTCGGATAAATTCTTCCATCTGGTAACGATCCATCCGTCCGCGTAAGACTTTTATCACTGAGAATGCCTGAACATTTTTCAAGCTTTTCTTTGCAAAACAAATCTCTTTGTCAGCGCATTGCCCACTTTCCTTCGTATTGTGGTTCAAATCTGGATTCCCTGCATTCCCAGACTCCATCAGCTCCTCCTGCAAAAGCTCTTCTCCATACTCCGAAGCCACGCTGACCCACGCCTCAATCTTTTCCCGGCTGCAATATTCCGCCAGCAGGCGCCCTTCTGTCGTTCCTCCAAATATCCATATTTTACACATCGCGGTATCCCCTCGGTGTCACCAGACATCCACTTAACATCTGCGTTTCCTTATTTCCAATAAATACGGTCGTAAACATATCCACCGGCGTCTTTTCCAGTTCTGCCAGTGTCAGAAGGTGCACCGCCTCGCCCTCGCGGCCAATATTCTGTACATATCCGCAGGCAGTCTCACCACTTTTATACTCTAAAAGAATCCGGCAGGCACGCTCCAGATAATCGTGGCGTTTCCGGCTGGATGGATTGTAGAGGCAGATAATAAAATCCGCTTCCGCCGCTGCACGCAGCCTTTTTTCGATCACTTCCATCGGCGTCAGAAGGTCACTCAGGCTGATCACCGCAAAATCATGTCCCAACGGTGCACCGAGAATGGCTCCGCCTCCCAGTGCTGCCGTCACTCCTGGAATTACTTCCACGTTCACATCCGGGTACGCCTCTGCCATCTGCAGCACCAGCCCCGCCATGCCATAGACGCCGCTGTCCCCACTGCAGATCATTGCTGTTTTCCGACCATCCTGCGCCGCTTTTAATGCCATCTCACAGCGTTCCTTTTCCTGGCGCATCGGCGTTGTCAGAAATTCCGCCTGTGGATAAAATTCTTTTACCAGGTCCACGTATACCGTATAACCGATGATCACCTGGCTTTCCCGCAAAATGCGGTCTGCCCGGACCGTCATCTGTTCTCTCGCCCCCGGTCCAATTCCGATCACGTATAATTTTTTTTCTTCCACTGCTGCCTCCTTACTTGCTCCGATGCCGGAACCGCTACTGCTGCCGTCACACCGTTAAATGCCATTTTCTGTACTCTCAGATCAATCGCAGGCAGATTTTTCTCATCCATCTCCCGTTCCCGGTAAATCCGGCGCACCCCCATGACGGCTGCACGCTCACAAACATTTCCTACCCCTACTGTCTTCCGCACAAACGGCGATTCTGCAAACTTCGTACCGGCACTCTCCAGCTCTTCCGGGGTAAAACTCCACAGTTCCACATCCCACTCCTTCGCAAGCGCCAGAAATGCCATCTCATTTTTCTTCCGATCCACCGTTGCAATCGCCCGCACCGCACTTTTATCAATCATCGCCCGAGAAAGTGCCACTCTTGCCATCTCCCGGACAGCATTCAGGGACGAATCCCGGCGGCATCCCATTCCAAGAACAACCGTTCGCGGATACAGGCGCAGAAGTTCCGGCGTACCTGATTCATTTTCCGACTCATAACTTTGCTCTTTCTTCTGCTCACTTTTCTGCCCAGGCGATCCTATATCGGATTTTCCGACAGACATATCTATCTCAGCCGCCTTCGCCGAATCGCCGGTTTCCACCGCCGCTGCTTTGGCTGCATCCCGCTGTTCCTTCTTTTCCTGCAGCCCAATCACCATATCCCGGCGCACCAGAGACGCTGGGGCATTTTTCGGGCATCCGCCCTGTTTCAGCGTCACATAGATGTTTTCCTTCTGCCATACGCCCGGAGTAATCTCTGCCGGAACGATTCCATCTACTGGATAATCACTGAAAAAGCCAATTTTTTCACCGCGCAGCTCCGCCGCAGAGATTTGCTTCGCCAGTTCCCGGTCACTGATCACCAGCTCATTTTCCGTTGCAAATACATCAACTGCAAATGCCTGCCGCAGATCCGTTGCCGTCGTAATTACCGGTTCTGCCCCCAGAATCTGCGCCGCTGCCTCTGCCAGTTCATTGCATCCGCCCACATGTCCAGACAAAATCGGGATCGCATAACGTCCCTGCTCATCGATCACCAGCACCGCCGGATCTTTCAGCTTATCCTGCACCCACGGCGCAATCAAACGGACTGCAATCCCCGCCGCCCCGACAAACAAAATTGCTTCCTTCTCCTGAAATGCTTCCTTGACCACCTGTTTCAGCGGTTTCGAATGTTCGGATCCTGTATAATCTAAAAAGTCAAACGCCTCTTCCATCTGCTGGCTTAATTTCTCCAACAGGCGCGTCGCCGTCTCTTTTCCCTGTGCAGTAAAGCAAATGCAGATACCGTTCCTGACCCGAAGTTTCAACTGCTCCATTTATAACAATCCCTTTCTATTACTCATATACAAAACCATCCGTCCCCTGACGGAATTCAGTTGTGAATTCTGGCGCATATAAACGTGAACGCTCGTATCCCGCCTGGGCAGTCACATCCCCGACGATAATCAGAGCTGTTTTTTTGATATTTTCCCGCTCTGCCGCCTCTGCAAGCGTGGCAACCGTGCAGACAACCCGCTTTTCATCCGGCCAGGTCGCTTTGTACACGATCGCCGCCGGCGTGTCCGCCTCATATCCGCCCTTTATCAGCTCTTCCGAAAGCTTCTTCAGCATTCCCGTGCTTAAAAATATAACCATAGTCGCATGATGCGCTGCAAACGACGCGATGCTCTCCCGCTCCGGGCGGGGACCGACGATGCTCATATCGCCTACAAAAA
>ERZ773185.1836-NODE-1836-length-14829-cov-3.494856_pt1 | contig 14829 bp, 9 predicted proteins | sample MGYA00580531_ERZ773185 | MGnify/ENA primary metagenome ERZ773185 (study PRJEB29015, sample SAMEA2737799) | human gut metagenome | biome: human gut; feature: human-associated habitat; material: faeces | place: China | collected 2012 ...
CGAGCCCCTGCTGGTGGCTCGGGCCGTTTGCCGCAACTCGCGTGCCTTATCTCGCCGGGCGCTTGCATATGGCCCCCAGACCATTTACGGTGGCAGAAGACTTGAGGTTTCCCGAAAGGACCGGGCCGCCTTCCCGCAATCGACCCAAGAACTGGAGCAAGGGAAATGTCAGTGAGAAGAGCCGACCGCCGTGGCACGCCGCGCGGAAGGGACGGGCATGTGGCGCGCGTCGCCGCTGCGGCGCTTGTCGCCGTCTTGGTGCTGGGGGTGTGCGCCGGTGTGGCCGTTGCCGTGTCCGTGTCCTTCTCGGCTGCGCCTCCGGCGTCGGGCAACGGAAGCGGCAGGGAAGTGGTGAGCGACAAGGCGCAGCCCGAGGAGCCGGAGGCTCCCGCCGCCGATGGCAGCTCCGGCGAGCAACAGCTTCCCTCCGACGACGAGCGCGCCGCCGACCTCGCCCTTGACCCCAGCCGCCAGACCGACTGGCTCGACCACAGCAACGGCGAGAAGACCCTCTACCTCACGTTTGACGACGGCCCCTCCGCCAACACCGAGAAGGTCCTGGACATCCTTGACAAGTACGGCGCCAAGGCGACGTTCTTTGTGACGGGGCACGAGCCGGAGTATCGCCCGATGATCGCGGAGGCGTACCGCCGCGGCAACACCATCGGCATGCACTCCTACACGCATGACTACGCCACCATCTACCAGTCCGAGGACGCCTTCTTCGACGACCTCTCCCAGGTGGCGGACGTGGTCAAGGAGCAGATCGGCTACGTGCCGTACCTCACGCGCTTCCCCGGTGGCGTCTCCAACACGGTGTCCGAGTCCTACTGCCCGGGCATCATGACGGCGCTTGCCTCCGACCTGCAGGCCAAGGGGTACCAGTACTATGACTGGAACGTGAGCTCGAGCGACGCCTCGGGCAACCACGTGCCCGTCGACACCATCGTGCAGTCCTCCTGTGCCTATGGCAGCTTCACCAACGTGATCTTGCTCTGCCACGACTCCGGCGCAAAGACCACCACCGTTGAGGCCTTGCCGCAGATCATCGAGTACTACCAGTCCCAGGGCTTCGTCTGCAAGGCCATCGACCGCTCGACCGTCGTGGTACACCATCACATCAATAACTAGCGAACCCAAAACGTGCGGGAAGGCGGGCCCGAGAGCCTTGCTCCGCGCGTTTTGGGTTCGGGAAATCGCGCGTGTCCAGCGCAATCCTGGGCCTATGTCAGCCGGAAGTTCAAGCCCCGAACCCAAATCGATATCCGTTTTGGGTTCGGGGCACTTTCATGCACGAAGAAACATTCATACCTTGATATGTACCAAAATTGTTGTTCCAACGCCGCCCAGTGGGCGCCGTTTGGCGCCAAACGGTATGCAGTATCAAGATAGCAAATAAAAAATGAGATTCACTCTGATGGATTTACCACCGTTTAACTGCTAAATCATCGTTTGCTGTCAAACATCCGTCAGCGTTCTGAAAGCTTGCCGCAAGGGTCTCGGCGGCGGGAAGACGCCGATTCCGCTAGGCTCTTCCCATGTCGATTCTTGTCTCACATACCAGCGCGTTGCAGCTCATGAGGCTGCGTGGGTACCCCGCCCGGGTCAAGGAGTGGAGCGAGTCAACCTCCTATGTTCCTCCCAAGCTGCCGGGGCACCAGAAGGTCATGCGCATCATCTCAGCCGACGACCTCCTGCGTGAGCTGCCCATGCCGCTCGATCTTCTCGTTCGCACCGACAACAACAGCCATACAACCGCCTTGGCCGACAAGCACGTGACGAGAAGCGCCTTCCCCCGCGATTCGTTCGTGCGCCTCTCCGAGGACCTCTACTGCGTCGCGCCCGAGCTCATTGCCTTCCAGATGGCAAGGGGAGCTAGTGTCGAGCAGGTTGCCCTGTTGCTCTACGAGCTCGTTGGCACCTATGCACTTGATTGCGGCTCTTCCTATGGCATGACGCAGAGAAAAGAGCCGCTGACAACCATCGAGGCGATATCCGAAATGCTGCTCAGGAGAGGCTCCACTCATGGCTCGAGGAAGGTCGGCGCGGCGCTGCCCCTCGTCGCCCCGGACTCGGGATCGCCAATGGAGAGCAAGCTTGCGCTGCGCATCAAGGCGCCCGTCGACCAGGGCGGGTGGGGCATGCAGTTTACCTCGATGAACCACAGCATGTGGCTTGGGCGGCTCTCCGGGCGCTTCGAGGAGCTCAAGCTGAGAAAGCCGGACATCCTGTTTTGCGGTACTCGAGAAGGCTCGGGGCCGAGGTTCGTTGCGCTCGAGTACCATGGAGCTTGGCACCTGCAGGACGAGCAGGTCAAAAAAGACGAGGTCAGGCGTAACGAATTTGCCGCAAACGGCATAAAGGACTATACGATCTTCAAAGATCAGTACGATGACCTCGACTACATGGACTGGCTGATTTCCCAGATAGGGGAGGAGCTGGGCATCTGCATGGACTATCTTGCCTGGGGCAAGAACCTGCGCGAGGACCTTTACCAGCGCCTCGAGAAAGCCCGTCCCCTGGGCCTTGCCGACGATTCCGCGGTGCGCCTCTCCGCGTAGGCGCCTGTCTGGGCGCCATTTTCACGTTTTGGGTTCGGCGCTGTGGCCAAGCGACAAAGACTCATTTGCAAAACTGCAGGTAGAGCAGTTGCTCGCTAATCGGCGGGATGCCTCTCTCCCGAAGCGCGAACCCAAATCGATATCTGAATTGGGTTCGTGGGCGGGGTGCAAAGAGAAAAGCCGCAGGAGAGACAAGGTCTCTACCTGCGGCTTTGTTGTGAGCGCTGTTGGCTGGGGTCATAATCGCGAACCCAAAACGCAACGGAGGCGCAAATGAGGCCCCAACCTCTACGCGGCGTCCTCGAACTGGGAGTTGTAGAGCTCCGCGTAGAAGCCGCCCTTGGCGAGAAGCTCCTCGTGGGTGCCCTTCTCCACGATGTCACCGTCGCGCAGCACGAGGATGACGTCGGCGTTGCGGATGGTGCTCAGGCGGTGCGCGATGACAAAGCTCGTGCGGCCGCGCATGAGCTCGTCCATGGCGCGCTGGATGAGCTCCTCGGTGCGGGTGTCCACGTTGGACGTGGCCTCGTCCAGAATGAGGGCGGGGCGGTCGGCCAGGATGGCTCGCGCGATGGTCACGAGCTGGCGCTGGCCCTGGGAGAGGTTGGTGCCCTCCTCGTTGATCACAAAGTCGTAGCCGCCGGCCAGCGTGTGGATGAAGTGGTCGCAGCGCGCGGCCTTGGCTGCGGCCTCGACCTCGGCGTCGGTGGCGTCGGGGCGGCCGTAGCGGATGTTCTCGCGGATGGTGCCGTTGAACAGCCACGTGTCCTGCAGGACCATGGCAAACTCCTCGCGCAGCGCCGCGCGGTCCCAGTCGCGCACGTCGATGCCCTCGACGCGCAGGCTTCCGCCGTCCACGTCGTAGAAGCGCTGGAGCAGCTTGATGAGCGTGGTCTTGCCGGCGCCCGTCGGGCCCACGATGGCCACGGTCTGGCCGGGCTCGGCCACGCAGCTGAAGTCGTGGATGATGGTCTGGCCGGGCACGTACCCAAAGCGCACGTGGTCGAACTCCACCAGGCCGGGGCGCTCCTCGGCCACCTGGGCGTCTGTCGCCTGCTCCTCCTCCGGCGCGGCGAGAAACTCAAAGACGCGCTCGGTGGCGGCAGCCATGGACTGCAGCGTGTTGCCCACGTTGCCGAGCTGCTGGACCGGCTGGGTAAAGTTGCGGACGTACTGGATGAAGGACTGGATGTCGCCGGGGGTGGCGTTGCCCGTGAGGGCCAGTTGCGCGCCCACCACGACGACGCCCACGTAGCCCATGTTGCCTACCAGGGACATGAGCGGCATCATCAGGCCGGAGAGGAACTGCGACCTCCAGCCGGAGATGAAGAGGCGGTCGTTCTTCTCGTCGAACTCGGCCACGGCTGCGTCGGCGCGGTCAAAGACCTGGATGACGCTCTGGCCGGCGAAGTCCTCCTCGATGATGCCGTTGACGGCACCCAGGACCTGCTGCTGCTCGCGGAAGTACGGCTGCGAGAAGTGAATCATGACCATCATGATGATGGCGGCGGCCGGAAGCGTCAGCACGGTCACGCCGGTGAGCGGCAGGCTGATGGAGAGCATCATCACGAGCACGCCAAGGATCTGCGTGACCGAGGTGATGAGCTGCGTGATGGACTGGTTGAGGGACTGGCCCAGGGTGTCCACGTCGTTGGTGATGCGGCTGAGCACGTCTCCCTTGCTGTGGCCGTTGAAGTAGCTCATGGGCACGACGGAGATCTTGTGGGCGATCTCCTTGCGCATGCGGTAGCAGATCTTCTGCGTGACGCCGGTCATGAGCCAGCCCTGCACGAGGTTGCACGCGGAGCTCGCCAGGTAGAGGCCGAGCAGGAACAGCAGGGTCTTGCCGATCCAGTCGAAGTCCACGGCTCCGGTGCCGCTCACCTTGGCGACAAGCCCCTCGTAGAGCTTGGTAGTAACCTGGCCCAGCACCTTGGGGCCCACGATGTTGAAGATGACCGAGCAGATGGCAAAGGCAATGCCGAAGAACACGGCCACCTTGTGCTGGCCCACGTAGCCCAGCAGCTTCAGCATGGTGCCCTTGAAGTCCTTGGCCTTCTCGACGGAGCGTCCGCCGCCGAAGCCGCGGCCGCCCATGGGGCCGCGCTGGCGCTGCTTGGGCATGACGGTCTTGGAGTTCTCGTCTGCCATTAGCGGCTACCCCCTTCCATGACCGCCGCGATCTCTTCCTGCGTGAGGCCGAGCTCCTTGGCGGAAAGCTGTGACTGTGCGATCTCCAGGTAGGCGGGGCAGCTGCGCAGGAGCTCCTCGTGCGTGCCCTGGCCAACCACCTGGCCGTCGTCCAGGACGACGATCTGGTCCGCGTGCATGATGGTGGCTATGCGCTGGGCCACCACCACGATGGCGGCCTCCTTCTGCGTGCGCGCGAGCTCCTCGCGCAGGCGGGCGTCGGTCTTGTAGTCAAGGGCGCTGAAGGAGTCGTCAAAGACCACGACCTCGGGGCGCTTGGCCAGGGCGCGCGCGATGGAGAGGCGCTGGCGCTGGCCGCCGGAGACGTTCCCGCCGCCCTGGCTGATCTCGGAGCCAAAGCCGCCCTCGCGCTCCTCGATGAAGTCGGTAGCCTGGGCGATTGCCGCCGCCTCGCGCATGGCGTCGTCGGTCACGGACTCGCCGGCAAACTTGAGGTTGGACTCCACGGTGCCCGAGAAGAGCATGCCCTGCTGGGGCACGTAGCCCACGCGGCGGCGTAGCTCGGAGAGGGGAAGGTCGCGGACGTCGATGCCGTCCAGGGTGACCTTGCCTCCCGTGACGTCGTACAGGCGCGGGATGAGCTGCACGAGCGTGGACTTGCCGCAGCCCGTTGAGCCGATGACGCCCAGCGTCTGGCCGGCATGCACGGTGAAGCTCACGCCGCTGATGACGTCCTCGCGGGCGTCGGGGTACTGGAAGCTGACGTTCTTGAAGGCCAGCTCGCCGCGAGGGGCGTCGGCGGCGGGAAGCTGCGGGCGCTTGGGCTCCTTGATGGAGCTCTGGGTGGAGAGGACCTCCTCCACGCGCTCGGCGGCCACCTCGGCGCGCGGCAGCATGACGGAGACCATGGTGAGGATCATGAACGCCATGACGATCTGCATGGTGTAGGAGATGAAAGCCATCATGTCGCCGACCTGCATCACGCCGTCGCTGACGCCGTGGGAGCCAGCCCACACGATAAGCACGGTGACGCAGTTCATGACCAGCATCATGAGCGGCATCATGAAGCTCATGGCGCGGTTGGTGAAGAGCTGGGTGTCCATGAGGTCGCGGGAGGCGTCGTCAAAGCGCTCGAGCTCGTGGCTCTGGCGGCCAAAGGCGCGGATGGGCATGACGCCGTCGAGCATCTCGCGGGCGACGAGGTTCACGCGGTCCACGAACTTCTGCATCTTCTTGAACTTGGGCATGGTGAGGCCCATGAGCACGCCCACCACGGCGCACACGGCGATGACGGCCACGCCGATGGTCCACTCCAGGCCCGTGTGGGTGGCAAGTACGCGCATGACGGCCACGACGCCCATGATGGGGGCCATGAGCACCATGCGGATGAAGAGGGTCGTCGCCATCTGGATCTGCTGGATGTCGTTGGTGCAGCGCGTGATGAGGGACGCCTGGCTGAACTTTCCGACCTCTGCCGGCGAGAAGTGCATCACGCGGTCGAAGGTCTGGCGGCGCAGGTCGCGCGCGATGGTGCAGGCGGTGTGGGAGGCCACGGCGCCCGTGAGGATGGTGGCCACCAGCGAGACGGCGCACAGGCCGAACATCTTGAGCGACATGCTGGCAAGGTAGGAATTCTGCACGTCGGTCAGGCTGATGCCCTGGGCCTCGTACTCCTGCTGCACGTAGGTGACGGCGCGCTGCTTGACGATGGAGCCACCCATGCTGCCCATGGAGTCGCTCATGGCTCTGGCGGCCTCGACGAGCTTCTCCTTGGGGATGATGCCCGCCTCGCAGGCGCCGCGGACGGTCTGCATGTCAAGTGTGCCCGTCATGCCGTCCGTCACGGTCGAGGCGTCCACGCCCTGCTCGAGGGAGAGGACCACGGTCTCGGGCAGGCTGATGGCGTCGCTGACGGTGCCGTCCTCGGCGCGGTCTGCCTCGGAGCCCACGTAGGTGCGGATGCCCTCTGCATTGGGCTCGGAGTAGGCGGCCTCGACGGTTGCCATGTCGTCCTCGGGCATGAAGAGCTCAAGGTCAGACAGGGACTCGGCGCGGATGGTGTCGGGCGCCGGGCCCTCTATGCCTCCCTGCTGGATGCCCACGTCCACGATCTCGCTCATGTAGGTGGGCAGCGCGAGGTCCGCGTTGCAGCTGATGACGATGAGCGCCACGGCGCATACCAGCGCAAGCACGTGGTTCTTAAAGAGCTTGACGATCCTCATGCGGCTGGCCTCCCTTCCTCTCTTGGTCTTGTTTGTCGGCGGCCTGCCGGGCCGCGCGGTTGCCGTCTATGGTCTGGTTCACGCGACGGAGGATGCGCAGCATCTCCCGGGTGTCCTTCTCGCCGAGCTGGGCGAGAAAATCGCTGGCCAGCTCCTCGAACTCCGCCTTGTGGCGCTTGTCTTCCGCCCGTCCGGCCTCGGTGAGGCTTACGGTGACGCGACGGCGGTCGGCCTGGGAGTGCTCCCGGGTGACGAGGCCCTTCTCCTCAAGGGAGTGCAGCACGTTGGCCACGCGGGCGGAGGAGAGGTGGCCCAGCGTGGCAAGCTCGCTCGGGGTGAGCGGGCTTGCGGAGCAGGCGAGCGCGTGTATGACGCCATGCTCTCCGCGGCGGGCGTTTTGCATCCTCGAGCCCATGCGGCGGCCGAGCGCCCCAAACTCCTCCAGGACCTCCTGCGCCAGTGCGCGGAAGTCCTCGGAATTCCCTTCCACTGAAACCTCCTAATACTAGAAGCAAATAACGGTGTTAGATATTGCCTCGGCAGAGTGCCGCTAGTCCCGTGGCGCGCCCTTCTCCACGGGCCCCTCACATAGATGAAGGGCACCGTCCGGTCGCCGTGCGCCTCTATGTCGCGAGTTTCTTGCAATTTGGGTGGTTCGCTGGGGACACCTGGCCTTAATGGACGTGTAACAATGGGCAACTAGAGTTTTCTCCCGTAAGCCAAGCACGCCAAACTACTAGACGGAAAGAGGCGCACATGGGCAAGGACAAGGTCACCGAGGAGTACGGAAGCCTCCTGTTCACGGATGCCGTGATGCAGGAGAGGCTTCCCAAGCCTACCTACAAGGAGCTCAAGCAGGTCATCGAGGAGGGCAAGAAGCTCGACCTGAGCATCGCCAACGAGGTGGCCCACGCCATGAAGGAGTGGGCACTGGAGAAGGGCGCGACGCACTACGCGCACTGGTTCCAGCCGCTGACGGGCATCACCTCCGAGAAGCACGACAGCTTCATCACGCCCAAGGACGACGGCAGCGTCCTCATGTCGTTCTCGGGCAAGGAGCTCATCCAGGGCGAGCCGGACGCCTCCTCCTTCCCCTCCGGCGGCCTGCGTGCCACCTTCGAGGCCCGCGGCTACACCGCCTGGGACCCCTCCAGCCCCGCCTTCATCAAAGACGAGGTCCTATGCATCCCCACGGCCTTCATCTCCTACACCGGCGAGGCGCTTGACAAGAAGACCCCGCTGCTGCGCTCCCAGGTGGCTCTTGAGGGCCAGGCCAAGCGCGTGCTGGAGCTCTTCGGCCGTCCCGCCAAGCACGTCATGACCACCGTCGGCCCCGAGCAGGAGTACTTCCTCATCAAGGAGGAGGACTTCCAGAAGCGCCCGGACCTCATCATGTGTGGCCGCACGCTCTTTGGCTGCGAGCCGGTCAAGGGCCAGGAGCTCGAGGAGCACTACTTCGGCGCCATCCGCCCGACGGTCAACGCCTTCATGAAGGAGGTCGACGACGAGCTCTGGAAGCTCGGCGTCCCCGCCAAGACCAAGCACAACGAGGTCGCCCCCGGCCAGCACGAGCTCGCCCCCATCTTCGAGCAGGGCTCCCTTGCCATTGACGACAACCTCCTGACCATGGAGAAGCTCAAGCTCCTGGCCACCCACCACGGCCTGGCCTGCCTCGAGCACGAGAAGCCCTTCGACTACGTCAACGGCTCCGGCAAGCACAACAACTGGTCCATCTGCGCCGACGGCAAGAACCTGCTCGAGCCTGGTGCCCAGCCCAACGAGAACCTGCAGTTCCTCGTCTTCTTGGCCGCCCTCATCGCCGCCGTCGACACCCACGCCGACCTGCTGCGCATGAGCGTCGCCTCCGCCGGCAACGACCACCGTCTGGGCGCCAACGAGGCACCTCCCGCCATCGTCTCCGTCTTCCTGGGTGACGAGCTGGACGAGATCGTCGAGGCCCTCATCCACGACGAGGCCACCGAGGCTCACGGCCGCACCCGCATCGACCTGGGCGTTCCCTCCCTGCCCACGGTCCTGCAGGACACTACGGACCGCAACCGCACGTCTCCCTTCGCCTTCACCGGCAACAAGTTCGAGTTCCGCATGTGCGGCTCCCAGCAGAACCTGTCCGACCCCAACGTGGTGCTGAACACCGCCGTGGCCGAGCAGTGCGACGAGTTTGCGACCGCCATGGCAGGCAAGGTCGGCGACGAGTTCACCGCCTGCGCCCTGGCCTGGGTCAAGCAGACGCTCAGGGACCACCACCGCATCATCTTCGAGGGCAACGGCTACTCCGAGGAGTGGGAGCAGGAGGCCGAGCGCCGCGGCCTGCCCAACCTCAAGACCACGCCGGACGCCCTGCCCACCATGGTCAAGCCCGAGAACGTCGCCTTCTTCGACAAGTACGGCGTCCTCAACGAGGCCGAGGTCCACGCCCGCTACGTCTCCAAGGCCGAGCAGTACTCCAAGCTGCTCAACATCGAGGCCAACACCATGGTCTACATGGCCCGCTCCCTCTACCTGCCCGCCCTCTTCGACTATTCCGGCGACATCGCCACGAGCGTTGCCACCAAGGCGGAGCTCGGCATCGAGGCCACGGCCGAGAAGGAGCTCGTCAAGACCCTGACCAACGGCATCAACGCCATCTACGAGGCCACGGCTGACCTCGAGTCCAACAACGCCGACGCCCGCGCCGTCGAGGATCCGCAGGCCCAGTGCGATGCCTACCGCGACTCGGTCATCCCGAGCATGGAGCACCTGCGCGCCTCCGTCGACGCCATGGAGAAGATCTGCGGCGCCGACTACTGGCCCGTCCCCAGCTACAACAGCCTGCTCTTCTGGGTGTAGCCCCGCGACCTGCGGCTCATAGCACGACCCCCTTGCGGGCGGCGAGAAGCGCGTTCTTCTCGCCGGGAGCCTGACCTGCAAAATGATAAAAAATGGCCGTAAATGATAAGTCCTTATCGCCGTGCGGACCGTCCTGGCCTTGCGGCCCGCCTACTCCGCTGGGGCGAACTGCGACTCGTAGATCTGGCGGTAGAGGCCGTCTTGGGCCAGCAGCTCCTCGTGGGTCCCCCGCTCGGCGATGCGGCCCTGGTCCACCACGCAGATGAGGTCGGCGTCGCGCACGGTGGAGAGGCGGTGGGCCACCACGAAGCTCGTGCGTCCGCGCATGAGGCGGTCGAAGGCGCGCTGCACCAGGACCTCGGTGCGGGTGTCGATGTTGCTCGTGGCCTCGTCCAGGATGAGCATCTGCGGCCGGGCGAGCATGACGCGGGCGATGCAGAGCAGCTGGCGCTGGCCGGCGGAGATGGACTCGTTGCCGTCGAGCACCGTGTCGTAGCCCTGGGGCAGGCGGCTGATGAAGCCGTCGGCAAAGGCCTCGCGGGCCGCCTCGCGCACCTCCGCGTCGGTGGCGTCGGGCCGGCCGATGGCGATGTTCTCGCGCACGGTGGCGCGGCGCACCCAGGTGTCCTGCAGGACCATGCCCCACGTGCCGCGCAGGCTCGCGCGGGCGAGGTCGCGCACGTCGTGGCCGTCCACGCGCACGGCGCCCGCATCCACGTCGTAGAAGCGCATGAGCAGGTTGATGAGGGTGGTCTTGCCGCAGCCGGTGTGGCCCACCAGGGCGATGCGCTGACCGGGTGCCACCTCGAGGTCGACGTCGGTGAGGATGGGGCGCTCCGGCGCGTAGCCAAAGCGCACGTGGTCCAGGGTGACCGCGCCCGAGACCTCCCCCAGCTCCAGGACGCCCTCGGCCTCCGGGAGCTGCGCGGGCTCGTCGACGAGCGCGAAGACGCGCTCGGCGCAGGCCACGGAGTTCTGCAGCTCGGTCACCACGCCCGTGATGTCGTTGAAGGGCTTGGCGTACTGGTCGGCGTAGGAGAGGAAGGCCGAAAGGCCGCCCACCGTGATGCCGCCGGAAAGCGCCACAAAGGCGCCGAAGACGCCCACGGCCGCGTACACCAGCGCGTTGGCAAAGCGCATGGTGGGGTTGGCCAGCGACGAGAAGAACACGGCCTTGAAGTTCTCGTCTCCCAGGGCGGCGTCCACCTCGTCGAAGCGCGCGCTCACGACCTCGGCCATGCCGAAGGCCTCCACGCTGGAGATTCCTCCGATCATCTCCTCGGTGAGGCCGGTGAGCTCTCCGCGCAGGCGGGTCTGCCCGGCAAAGTGGCGGCTGGCGTGGGACGAGATGAACTTGGCCGCCCAGACCGAGAACGGCGTGAGGAAGGTCACCACCAAGGCGATGGTGGCGTTCAGGCGGAACATGAAGACCAGGGTGACCACGATGGTGAGGACGCCGGTGGGCAGCTGCTGGAAGCCCATGACCAGGCCGTTGGTGAGCTGGTCCACGTCCGTCACTATGCGGCTGGTGAGGTCTCCGTGCTCGTGGGAGTCAATGTAGGAAAGCGGCATCTCCTGGATGTGGTCGAAGGCCTGGCGGCGCAGGTCGCAGGCCGCGTCAAAGGAGAGGCGGTTGGTGACGGCGGCTAGGCCCCACTGGCAGGCGAAGATGGCCACGATGGTGAGGGCTATGGCGCGCAGGCTCGCCGTCAGGCCGGCGAAGTCGACCTCGCCCGGCCCCACGACGCAGTCCACCGCCCGGCCCGAGAGGGTGGGCAGCGCGAGCGTGCAGACCACCACGGCCACCACCAGGGCAAACGTGGCCGCGAGCTTTGCTGGGTGCGCCGAGAAGAGCCCGAGCATGCGGCGCACCGTGGACCTCCTGGCGCGCGCGTCCTTCTCGCCGGCCTTGCCGGCCACGGCGGCGGTTGCGTTCTTGTTGCTCATCGGCCTGCCTCCTCGCTCGTGAGCTGGGACTCGCAGATCTCCTTGTAGACCTCGCAGCCGGCCAGGAGCTCCTCGTGGGTGCCGAGGCCCGCCACCGCCCCGCCGTCCAGGACCAGGATCTGGTCGCATGAGCGCACGGCGGCCACGCGCTGCGAGATGGTGACGACGCAGGTGCCGGCGCAGTCGCGGCGGATGGCGCGGCGCAGGGCGGCGTCGGTGGCAAAGTCGAGGGCGCTTGCGGCGTCGTCCAGGATGAGGACGGAGGGGCGGCGCACCAGGGTGCGGGCTATGGCCAGGCGCTGGCGCTGGCCGCCGGAGTAGTTGCGGCCGAACTGCTCCACGCGCGAGCCCAGGCCCTCGTCCTTGGAGGCCACCACGTCGGCGGCCTGAGCGGTCCCGATGGCGGCCATGAGGTCGTCGTCGCCGGCGTCCTGGGCGCCCCAGCGCAGGTTGGAGGCTATGGTGCCGCCAAAGAGCTGGGGGTTCTGCTCCACGATGCCCACCTGTCGGCGCAGGCTTTGGCGCGTGACCGCGCGCACGTCGACACCGTTGACGCGGACGGTGCCGCCCGTGGCGTCGTAGAAGCGCATGATAAGCGCCGCCAGCGTGGACTTGCCCGCTCCGGTGCCGCCGATGACGCCCAGCGTGGCGCCCGGCATGACCTTGAGGCTCACGTGGGAGAGGGAGTCTCCGGAGGCGCCGGGATAGGCAAAGCTCACGTCGTCTAGCTCCACGGCGGGGGTGCCCTCGGCGGGGGAGGGGGCCTCGGCGGTGCCGTCCGCCTGCGAGGGGACGGTGGCAAAGACGTCATTGATGCGGCGCGCGCACGCGGAGGCCTTGGAGAGCATGGTGATGAGGTTGGTGAGCTTGAGGAGCTCGATGAGCGCCTGGGACACGTAGCTCACCAGGGCCACGAGCTGGCCCTGGGTGAGGCCGCCCACGTCAACCTGCAGGCCGCCCACCCACAGCAGGGCGATGAGCCCGAAGTTGACCACGGCGTAGGTGAGCGGGTTCACCACGCCAGAGATGTCGCCCGTCCCCACCTGCATGTCTCGGACGCCGCCTGCCACCTGGGCAAACGTGTCCTTCTCGGTGCCCTCCTGGCGGAAGGCGCGCAGCACGCGGGTGCCCTCGAGGTTCTCGGCGGTCTTGAGGGTGACCTCGTCCAGGCCCTGCTGGATCTTGCGGTAGCGACCGGTGGTCACGCGCATGAAGGCCAGGATGAGCCCCACGGCCACGACGGACGAGGCCAGAAGGCACGCCGCCTCCCAGCCGTCCACCAGGAGGGCCGAGACCACCGACCCCACCAGGACGAAGGGGATGCGCAGGATGAGGCGGAAGAACATGTTGAGGCCGTCCTGGGCCTGCTGGGTGTCGTTGGTGATGCGGGTCACCAGGCTCGCGCGGCCCAGGGCGTCAACGTCCTCGCGCGGCAGGCTCAGCACGTGGCGGAAGAGGTCGTTTCTGAGGCCGGTGCCAAAGTGGCTCGCCAGCTTTGACGAGTAGTACTGCGCCACGATGGCCACCACGTAGCAGACCAGGGCTATGGCCGCCAGGACGGCGCCGTGCGACACGACGAAGCCGGCGTCGCGGTTGGCAATGCCGACGTCGATGATCTGTGCCATGACCAGGGGCGCAATGAGCTGGAGAATGGCCTCCAGCCCCTTGAACGTGGGCGCGAGCACGCACTCCAGGTAGTGCCCGCGAAGGTACCTTCTGAGCTTGAACACGTGACCTCCTATGCTTGGGACCGCCCTCAAGCCTAAACCCGTCATCGCCATGCGAGAAATACCAGTTTCTGCCTGCCGCTATACTCTCAAGGTATGGATGAGAAAAGGGGACAGTCCCTTTTTTCGCTCGGCCCGTCAGGGGAGAGGTGAGGCGCGTGAACACCCGCCAGATGGAGTACTTCGTGGCCATAGCCGAGGAGCGCCAGATCACGGCCGCTGCGGCCCGGCTGCACATCTCCCAGCCGCCCCTCTCGCGCGAGCTCGCCCGCATGGAGCGCGAGCTGGGCGTGCGCCTGGTGGTGCGCGGACCCAGGAGCGTGGAGCTCACCGAGGCCGGCAAGCTCCTCTACCGGCGCTGCCGCGAGGTGCTGGAGCTCACGGGCGCCATGGAGCGCGAGGTGGAGAGCTTCGGCTCGGGCGGCTCGGGCGTGGTCTCGCTGGGGCTGGTCAGCTCCTCGGGGGCGTCCGTGCCGTCCGACGTCATGGCCCCCTTCGTGGACGACTACCCCAACGTGCGCTTTGACGTGCACGAGGGAAACACCTTCGAGGTCATAGACATGCTCAACCGCGGCATCGTCGAGCTTGGCTTTGTTCGCACGCCCTTCGAGCGCGGGCAGCTATCCTGCCGCTACGGCGCGCCCGTGCCCATGGCGGCCGTCATGCCGGCCCGCTTTGCCGTGGGCGAGCGGCCGGACGTGGTGACGCTCGCCGAGCTGTCGGGCGTGCCGCTCGTGATCTACCGGCGCTACCAGGCGCTGCTTTCCGAGCGGTTCCGCCAGGCGGGGGCGAGGCTCGTGGTGGCGTGCCTGAACGACGACTCCCGCACCACGTGCAACTGGGCCCGCCGCGGCTTCGGCGTGGGGCTCGTGCCGCTCCAGATGTGCGAGACCGTCAACATGGAGGGGCTTCTCGCCAAGCGCGTTGCGGACGAGGCCCTGGTCACGCGGCTTGCCCTGGTGCGCGAGCGGGGCCGCAGGCTCTCCCCGGCCGGCGAGCGCTTCCTGGCGTGCTTCTCGTCCTGGTCTGAGGAGTGACGGGCGTCGCGTACGCACGGCCCCGCGGGCAGGCGGCCCCGGCGTGCTAGCATTGCGTCCAAACGGATTCATCCGTCCGATTGGGACGCAAGGCGGGGAGAGGGACGCTGCGCATGAGGCTTGACGAGCTCGAGATTGGCAAGGACGCGGTAGTTGCGCAGGTGAGCTCCGACGACGCGGCGCTGCACCAGCACATCCTGGACATGGGCCTCACGCCCGGCACCGAGGTCACCATGGTCAAGTACGCGCCCATGGGAGACCCCCTCGAGCTGCGCCTGCGAGGCTACGAGCTCACCTTGCGCCGGGCGGACGCCGCCCGCATCGAGGTCAGGGGCGT
>ERZ773185.1838-NODE-1838-length-14819-cov-15.551002_pt1 | contig 14819 bp, 17 predicted proteins | sample MGYA00580531_ERZ773185 | MGnify/ENA primary metagenome ERZ773185 (study PRJEB29015, sample SAMEA2737799) | human gut metagenome | biome: human gut; feature: human-associated habitat; material: faeces | place: China | collected 2012 ...
TGTCAAGTCTAAAGGATTAAGTCTTTTTGAAGTGGACGTACATGAAGTAGCCACAGGGGGAAAGAATAAAACCTTCATTCAAAACAAAACTATTATCTTAAAATTAGAATGTACAATCAATAATGAATCGATAGAGTTCATTAACTGATTACGTACATATTATACGAGGAGGAAATAGTATGTTACAGGCGTTTTTATTAGGGTGTGTAGCCTTCATTGGAAAATGCGATTTGGCTACAGGGACAAATATGATTCAGAGACCAATCGTATTAGGACCATTAGTTGGGTTGATTTTAGGTGATTTACAAACAGGTATTGTGGTTGGGGCAACATTAGAATTAGCTTTTTTAGGTCAGGTATCTGTTGGTGCTTATATCCCTCCAAATGTTATCGTTGGGGGTGTTCTTGGAACAGCCTTTGCTATTAAAACAGGTAGAGGTGCAGAAATTGCTTTTACAATGGCGTTCCCAATTGCTTTATTAGCACAAGCTATTGATAATGTGATTTTCTCGATTGTAAGACCATTCATGGGAAGATTAGCTGATAAATATGCAGAGCAAGGAAATGCTAGAGCAATTTCAGTTATTCACATGGTAACAGGATTTATTACATGCACAGTTCTTTTCTTGATTACATTCTTTGGTTATGCTTTAGGAAGTAGTCAAATGGAAACAATTGTAAATGCGATTCCAAAAGTAATTACAAATGGATTGTCTATTGCTTGCGGATTGCTTCCAGGTATTGGATTTGCTATGTTAGCGAGAATGATTATGAATAAAGAAGTTGTACCATTTTTCTTCTTAGGTTTTGTATTATCAGCATATTTCAAAGTGCCTGTAGTAGGAATCGCAATTATTGGTTTAATTGCAGTATTCTTAAAAGTTGATTTTAGTAATAATAATACTTTAGCGGTTGAAGGAGGGGAAGAAGATGAAGACTTCTAATGAAAATTCAGTTATCACAAAAAAAGATTTGAATAAAATGTTCTGGAGATCATTACCTATGGAATTTTCATGGCATTATGAACGTCAAATGCATATGGGATTTTGTACAATGATCAGTGATGGATTAAGAAAAATTTACAAAAATGATCCTGAAGGTTTAAAGAAAGCATTACAAAGACATTTGGAATTCTTTAATATTACACCTCATGTATCAACTTTTGTTGGTGGTATTACATTGGCTATGGAAGAAATGAATGCCAATCAAGAAGATTTTGATGAATCATCAATTAATGCTGTTAAAGCAGCTTTAATGGGACCGTTGAGTGGAATTGGAGATTCATTACTCTTAGGAACATTAAGAGTACTAGCAGTAGGTATTGGAACATCATTAGCATTAAAAGGAAGTATTTTAGGACCAATTTTATTCCTATTGATCTTTAATATTCCAGCATTTGCATTACGTTATATTTGCGCGATGAAAGGATATGAATTAGGCGCTACATACCTAGAAAAAATTCAAAAGTCAGGTATGATGCAGAAGTTTATGCTTGCTGCAGCTATTCTAGGGGTGATGGTTATTGGTGGTATGACTAATGAATTAGTTTCAGTATCGACACCATTAGCAATTGGTAGCGGAGATTCTGCAACAAAAATTCAATCAATTTTAGATGGTATTATGCCAGGTATGTTAGCATTAGGAGTAACAGGGCTTTATTACAAATTACTTGGTAAGAATGTAAATGTTATGTGGATGATTATTGGAACAGCAATTTTAGGTATTATTTGTGCTCAATTTGGAATTTTAGCATAAAAATATTATTGCTAGAGTAGAAGATTATACTTATAGAAGAGTTAATAATAAATTAACTCTTCTCTCTGATGAAGGAGGTTGTTATGAAAGTATCAGCAATGAATTGTCATTATAGATTTTATACTTTAGAAGATTTTTTTAAAAATGCTAAGAAAAATGGATTTCATTATGTAGAGTTATGGACAGGCCCAATGCATTATTATTTAGATTATCAACAGTATTCGGATGTGCAAATTCTGAAAGACTTAGAGAAAAAATACGGTGTTAAAGTTATAGGAATTTGTCCGGAACAAACTAATCCAAAACCAAATAACATGGCCATGAAAGATTTAGATGGTCAAGTAAGAGTTTACAACTATTTTAAAAATGCAATTGATGTTGCTTCACAGATTAAAGCTAATCATGTTGTTGTAACTAGTGGTTGGGCTTATTTATCAGAAGATAAAGAACAAGCTTTAAATAGAAGTGCTAATATGATGAGAAAACTTGCAGATTATGCAAAGAAGAAGAATATTATGCTTGCTATTGAAGCACTTCAACCACGTGAATCTATTTTAGTTAATAGTATAAGCGATTTAAAAGATTACTTGGAACGAGTTAATCACGATAATTTAAAAATTTGTCTTGATCTTGGTGCTATGGCAAAAGCTGAAGAAACTATTAATGAATATTTTCAAGCTTTTAAAAGTATGATTATCCATTGTCATTTTGTTGATGGTAATCCAGTAGGACATTTAGCGTGGGGTGATGGCAGTAGAAACATGTCTAATGATTTAGATGATTTAAAAGCTCATGGCTATAAAGGATATTTGTCATTTGAAATTGTCAATCAAAGATACTTTGAAGAGCCGTGGAGTGCTGATGAAAAGTCTATAAAATTATTTAATGAATGGGGCAAAAGTCATGAAAATTAATAATAAATTAGATTATATTCGAGATGAAAGAGATGATTTCAAAACATATTTAAATAAAGCTGTTTATTATGGATTTCGCTGTATCTTTGCAAGAAGTAAAAAGGAATATGATTATGCAAAAAAATATTTAGAAAATACTTCTTGTATTATAGCTGGAGCAATTGATTTTCCTGAAGGAATTATGTCACTAGATGAAAAGTTAACTGCTTTTGAAAATTATGCAGAAATCGGATTTCATGAGATTGATTATGTACTTAATCAAAGAAATGTTGAAAACGGCAATCTTGAAAAAATAGAAGAAGAAATGAATGCCATTCATAAGTTCTGTGTAAAACATGACATTAGAGAAAAAGTTATAGTTGAAATGTGTAAATTGGATGGCAGAGATGATCTTAAAAGAGAGATTTGTTTAATTGCTAAGAAAATTAAACCTGCATTTTTAAAAACTTCAACAGGAAGAAGTTTTAAAGGAGCTGATATTAATGATGTTAGAATGATGAAAAGTATTCTGGGAAATGACGTAAAAATTAAGGCGTCAGGTGGAATTCGTACATATCAGCAAGCAATTCAGTTTTTCAATGCAGGGGTAAGTATTATAGGCGCAAGTGGCGCAATAAAAATTATTGAAGGAGAAAATATTATGTTTAATTTTGATGAAAAGAAAGTTTATACAGATCATTTAAATGGGGTTAATATGATCCCTCAGGTAGAAAAGGTAGTAGATAAAATTTGTGAAGATGGATATAAGAATATCTTCTTAGTTGGTATTGGTGGAACACTATTATATGCAGGACAGATTTTCCATACAGCTAGACAGTTAGGATGCTCTTTACCTTTATATTTAACTAACGCTACAGACTTCTTATATGAAGGTGATGCAAACTTCACTAAAGATTCAGTAGTAGTTGTAGCCTCTTTATCTGGTCATACAGTAGAAGTAGAACAGGCTATTGATAAAGCACATGAAGTAGGTGCTAGAGTTATTGGTTATGTAGAAGTAGTTGATACTCCAATCGCAAACAAAGTTGATGAATTAGTCACATCAGTAGGTGGAGAATATTATTGGTGGTATACAGTTGTCTTAAGATTCATGAAGAATGCTGGACAGTTCGATAAGTATGATGAATTAGTATCTGATATGCAGAACTTACCAAAAGATATCGTTCAGGTATATAAAGATGCAGATGCTCAGATGAAAGAATATGCAGATAAACACTGTGATTCACCACTTACATACTTAGTAGCTTCAGGTAACCTTGAAGACTGGGCTAATTGTTATGGTATGTGTATTATGGAAGAAATGCAGTGGATGCGTACTCGTCCTATCTCAGCAGCTAACTTCTTCCATGGCTTATTAGAAGTTATCGAAAGAGATACTACAGTATTATTAATCAAAGGTGAAGATAAGACTAGACCAGAAATGGAACGTGTTGAAAACTTCGTTGGTAAAATCTGTGCAAACGTTACTACTATCGATACTAAGAACTTTGAATTACCTGGTATCAGAGATGAATTCAGAGGTATCTTATCTCCAATCGTAATGAGATCAGCATTTATGAGACTTAATGTTCATCTAGAACACAACAGACGTCATCCATTAGATATCAGAAGATATTACAAGTGCTTAGACTACTAAAATGAATAACGAGCAAGGCATTCTAAATGCCTGCTCGTATTTATGATTATGATTATGATTAAAGCGATTATTTTTGATATGGATGGTGTCATCTTTGATAGTGAAAGCATGAATATAAATGATTTGATAAGATTTTTTAAACAGCATGATATAGAAATACAAGTAAGTGATTGTATTCCTCTCATTGGTATTGATAGTAAATTATATTATGAACAAGCATATAGAATGTGGAATGAAAAAACTGATTTCATGACATTTAAAAATATGCTTCAAGAATATTTTCGTTCATTAGATCATGATTATAAAGCGGTAGTTAGACCTCAGATCCATTCCGTTTTAGAACACTTAAGTAAACATTATAAAATAGCATTAGCGTCCTCTTCTAGGTTATATACTATTAATAATGCATTGGATCAGGTTGGTTTAAGAAAGTATTTCTCGCTTATAGTAAGTGGTGAACAATTCAAAGAAAGTAAACCAAATCCAGAAATATATTTATATACAATCAAAGAATTGAATGTGAATAAAGATGAAGCTATTATTATTGAGGATTCATCTAAAGGAATATTAGCTGCAAATAGAGCTGGTATTAAGGTATTGGCTTTAAAAGATGATAAGTTTGGCTTAGATCAGAGTCAGGCAGATATAATTATTAATGAATTAAATGATATTATAAAGTTGATTGAGAAAGGGGCATAAAAGTATGAATGCTATGTTAATTGTCGCTATAGTGATTGCTATTATTGGTACTATTCCAGTAATCATCAGAAAGAAACTCCTAAAAAATTATCTAACATTACTCCATAACAATGATATTAAGGCAATAAAAGACTTAATGGCAACTCAACTAGCTAAGATATGTATTCCTCTATTTAATAGGGAATATTTACTTTTAAATGCTTATCTAAAAGTAAATGATGACAAACAAATAGATACTCAAGTAAACAATATAATGGATCATGTTCCTATGAATTCTAAGCAGAAGTCTGCTCTTGCAAAATCAGTATTCTATATATATATAGATAAGAAGAATGCATCTATGATTGATCGTTTGTTGGAAATGGTTAGCACTACAAATGATCATGCCCTATATAGACAGATGGATATGGTTAATGATACTTTGATTAGTGGTGGAATTAAGTATTATGATGAATTAAAATCTGATCTAGAAGATGTAGAATATACTAAAAACAATGAAGATACTCCCTATCTTGAATTCTTATTATCAGTTATCTACAAGAATATGGGTAATGAATCAAAAAGCAAGGAATATAAGAATAAAGCCTTAGAAGACAGTAAAGGAACTGTATATGAATCTTTAATTAAATCCCAAAATTAATAGGATGATTGAAAGATTCCTTACCGTAAAGACAGCCTAATAGGTTGTCTTTTATATTTACCAGAATATTTCTATCACATCAACATAATTATGCTATAATTGTGTTGATGAAAGGAGTGAAGTATTATGCCACTAATTCTACCTATTAAGGAATTAAGAAATACAAATGATATCTCTAATATTGCACACAAACATCATGAACCTATTTTCATTACAAAAAATGGCTATAGTGACCTGGTTGTGATGAGCAGTGAATTATATGATGAGTTTGCTAGAATAAATCGTATAGATAAAGCAATCTTTGAATCTGAACAAGAACTGTTGGATGGTGCAGAAGCAGTTGATGCAAAAAAAGTATTCGATGATTTGGAGAAAAAGCAATAAGAATATAGATGACTATAAAACGCATTCACACCATGCGTTTTTTTTATATAATCAGACTTGTTTAGAAAAATCACCTCCTGCAACCACCAGTTGACATATTTACAGCCTGAATTGGTAGAAGGAAATTACCATAATTGGTATATTTGGTATGTAAGGAGGAGATGAAGATGATTCTTGCTGATAAGATTATAGAAGAAAGAAAAAAGAATGGCTGGTCACAGGAAGAACTCGCTAATAAGTTAGGTGTCTCTAGACAAGCTGTTTCTAAATGGGAGAGTTCAGGATCTATACCAGACCTACAAAGAATACTTCTGATGTCTGAACTATTTGGTGTGACTACTGATTATTTACTAAAGGATGAAATAGAAGAAGAACGACTGAATGAATATGTTGAAACAAAAACAATCAAGGTAAGTATGGAAGAAGCCAATCAATATTTAGATATGAAAAGTAAAGGTTCAAGAATAGTCGCCAATGCGACAAGTCTATGCATATTAAGTCCCGTACCTCTTATAGTATTAGGTACAATGACAGAAGATCGTATACTTATAGGTTTTAGTTTAGTACTACTTCTTGTATTAGTCGCAATAGCTGTCTATCTATTTGTGAATTATGGATTACGAGAATCTCATATGCAGCATTTAGAAAAAGAAATCTTTGAGACAGAATATGGTGTACCAGGAATGGTACGTGAAAGAAGAAAACAATATGAATCAACATTTACAAGGAATATTGCGATAGGAGTAGTACTTTGTATTCTTTCTGTCATTCCTACTATAATGGCAGGTGTAATGGAAGTAGAAGATTATATGAGTGGTATATCTGTAGGTCTATTACTTATTATTGTTTCTATTGGTGTCAATATTCTTATTCGTGCAGGTATGATCAAGTCTAGCTATGATACTCTATTGCAGGAAGGGGAATATACAATAGAAGAGAAACATTTGAAAAAGAAGACAGATGCTTTTTCGGGTGCTTATTGGTGTTTGATAGTCGCGATATATCTTGGATGGAGTTTCTGGACAAATAACTGGAAGTTCACATGGATTATATGGCCGGTGGCTGGAGTATTATATGTTGCAGTACTTGGCATGGTGAAAATGACTATAGAAGGTAGAAAGAAATAGTTCATTCATTTTTAAAATAATTATTAGAAAAGTGATAGTTTACAAGTTTTCTTGTGAACTATTTTTTTCTCATTGTATAATGAATATACAAAACATTTGACACTAAACTAGGGTTTAATGTTACCCTAATAAAGGTGGTGATTGTATGGAAACAAAAGAAATACTAGAAAAAGTAAAAACAGGAGAACTATCTATAGAAGAAGCCGAACAATTCTTTAAGAAATCAGCTTTTGAAGAATTAGGCTATGCGAAATTAGATACAAATAGAGAAATACGTTCAGGTTTTCAGGAAGTGATTTATTGCCAGGGAAAAGCAGATGATCACTTAGTCGGTATTGTGAGAAGACTTTATGAGGTGCAGGGAGAAGTATTTGGGACAAGAGCCTCAATACATCAATATGAACTCTTAAAGAATGAATTTCCTGAACTAGAATATGATCCATTATCACATATTATTAAGATAGAAAAAGAAAAGGAACATAAAGGGAAGATTGTTGTATGTAGTGCTGGTACAGCAGATCTTAATGTGGCTGAAGAAGCAGCACAGACAGCTGAATTCTTTGGCAGTCATGTAGAACGTTTGTATGATGTAGGTGTGAGTGGTATTCATCGCTTATTATCTAAATTAGATATCTTGCAATCAGCACGATGTATTATTGCGGTGGCAGGAATGGAAGGAGCTCTTGCAAGTGTCATAGGTGGTTTAGTAGACTGTCCTGTTATTGCAGTACCTACATCAGTGGGTTATGGAGCCAGCTTTCATGGTGTTAGTGCTTTACTTACAATGATTAATTCTTGTGCCAATGGTATTGCGGTAGTGAATATTGATAATGGCTATGGTGCAGGTTATATCGCAACACAGATTAATAGAACAGGAGAATCAAAATGAATCAATTATATTTAGAATGTTATTCTGGAATAAGTGGAGATATGTTTGTCGCAAGCTTACTTGATTTAGGGGCTTCAAAAGAAGTATTAGAAGAAGTTCTTTCATCATTATCTCTTACTGGTTTTAAAACTGAAATCACAAGAGTCAATAAATCAGGACTTGATATCTGTGATTTTAATGTTATTTTGGATCATGATAATCATGATCACGATATGAACTACTTATATGGTGAACATACACATCATGAACATCACCATCATCATGAACATCGTCACTTGCATGAAATTTTACATATCATTGATCATGCACAAATGACAGATCGTGCTAAAGAGTTGGCTAAAAAGATTTTCACTATTTTAGGTGAAGCAGAGGCAAAAGCCCATGGCACTTCTATTGAAGAAGTCCATTTTCATGAAGTAGGTGCTGTGGATTCTATTGTAGATATTATTTCTGCAGCGGTATGTTTTGATGATTTAGGTATTGATGAAGTCTATATCCCGGTTATTTATGAAGGAACAGGAACTGTACATTGTGCTCATGGAACACTTCCTATCCCAGTTCCTGCAGTGAATAATATTGTATCGAGTCATCATTTACCTATTCATATTGACACAATCAAAGGTGAATTAGTGACTCCTACAGGCGCTGCCATTGCTGCGTCTATTGTGACATCTCATACACTTCCTTCTACCTTCACAATTAAAAAGACAGGTATAGGGGCAGGTAAGCGTGCTTATGAAAGACCAAGCTTACTTCGTGCAATGTTGATTGAAACAGATCCCAGGCACCAATAAGGTATGTAAGCTAGAAACAAATATTGATGATAGTACAGGAGAAGTATTAGGTCATGTGATGGAGCTATTAATGTCTCATGGTGCTAAAGATGTTCATTATATTCCCGTAATGATGAAAAAGAACAGACCTGCTTACTTGCTCAATGTATTATGTGATGAAGAAAAAAGAAAAGAATTAGAAACAATCATTTTTAAAGAAACAAGTACTATCGGTATTAGACGTACTTACATGGAACGTACAGTTCTTCAAAGAACTTTTGAAACAATTTCTACTCCTCTTGGTGATGCTATATTTAAGGTAGTTAATATAGAAGGAAATATAAGAGCGTATCCTGAATATGAAAGTGCGAAGTTATTAAGTGAAAAACATAATTTATCTATTATTGATGTTTATCAGTTGCTGGAAAGGAGTTATTATGAATTTAGTCGCCATCATTGATGAGTATCTACATGAAGATGTTATGATTGCTTTTTCTGGTGGCGTAGATAGTACACTCTTATTAAAAATGGCAGTTGAAGCATCAAATAGATATCATACGCATGTCTATGCTGTTACTATTCAAACAGCGCTTCATCCTGTGATGGAGGCGGATGAAGCCAAGCGAATAGCTGAAGAATTAGGGGCTATTCATAAAGTGATTCATGTAGATGAATTAGAAGGTGCAGGAATAGAGAATAATCCTGTAGATCGTTGTTATTTATGTAAGAAGTATATGTTTACTAAAGTGAAGGAACTCGCACACAGTTTAGGTATTTCTACTATTCTTGAAGGTACAAACGCCGATGATTTAAAACAATATCGTCCTGGTATCAAAGCAATTCAGGAATTAGGATTACATAGTCCACTTTTAGAGGCTAATATGACTAAAAAAGAAATCAGAGAATTGGCTGGTACTTACGATTTAAAAGCGGCTAATAAGCCTTCTTCACCATGTCTTGCGACAAGATTTCCTTATCATACATTACTTAATTATGAGGAAATGCGTAAAGTAGAAAAGATTGAAGATTATCTTCATACATATGGTTTCTACAATGTACGTGCAAGAATACATAATGACTTAGTACGTTTAGAAATTGATCAGGATGCTTTTATGAAATGTATGGACTACCGTCAAGAGATTGTCTTATTTATTAAGGAATTAGGATATGACTATGTAACACTTGATCTAGAAGGATTTAGAAGCGGTAGTCAAGATATTAAACTGGAGGAAAAATAATATGCATATGGCTGACGCCTTGGTCTCACCTGCTGTTGCGACAACGATGTATCTGGCATCAGGTGCAATGACTATTTATTCAATTAAAAAACTAGAAGAAGAAAATGATCCACAGAAACTCCCAATGATGGGTGTTATGGGTGCCTTTGTCTTTGCAGCCCAGATGATCAATTTCACTATCCCTGGAACAGGTTCTTCAGGACACTTAACAGGAGGACTCATGTTGACAGCGTTACTTGGTCCTTATGCAGGTTTTTTAACGATGGTAGGTATACTGGCAATACAATGTCTGCTTTTTGCGGATGGTGGGTTACTTGCCCTAGGATGTAATATATGGAATATGGCATTTTATGGATGCTTTATCTCTTCGATGTTGATATTTAAGCCAATAATCAGTAAAAAATTATCTAAGAAGAACTTAATGATTGCCTCTATCTTAGGTTCTATCGTCTCTTTACAATTAGGTGCCTTCTCAGTAGTTGTAGAAACAGAATTATCAGGTATTACAGCACTCCCATGGAACTTATTCATTGGTATGATGCAGCCTATTCATCTTGCGATAGGGGCAGTAGAAGGTATTATTACAGGCTTAGTTCTATCCTTTATTTATGAAGCACGTCCAGAACTCATCTGGCAGGGGCATACAACTAAACTGGCAAAAACATCTAAAAAGAAGCTTCTTGCACTATTTGGTGGTCTTTCTGTCGCAGTGGCTGGTATCTTATCGATATTCGCTAGTGCTTTCCCTGATGGATTAGAATGGTCTATATTACAGTTAACTGGTTCTACAGAACTACAACATAAAGGGGCTATTTATTCTTTGTCTTCGCGTGTTCAGGAACTCACTGCATTATTAGCTGACTATAATATTGTGGGACATGAATCAATCTTAGGTGGGATGTTTGCAGGAATCGTTGGAGTCTTAATTGTCATAGGACTCTATATGCTCATTCATCGTTATCATGAAAAACATACAGAAAGCCATTAAGAGAGTGCATCAAATTGATGCACTTTCTAAGCGTACAACCATTCTTTCTGCCATTCATCCCACTTATAAGATTTTGATTGTATTACTTTATTTGATAATCACTGCTTCTTATTCTATTCATAATATTTATATTGTAGTGATGTTTTTACCTTTACTCTTATTTTCAATGCTTGGAGAAATCAATTTATTCAAATGTCTAGGAGAACTCAAACCATTAGTGGCTTTATTACTCTTTATGGGAACACCTTTCTTATTCTTTAAGGGTTATGGAATCACTTGTTTTATTGTGCTTGCATTAAAAGGAATATTTGCCTTATTATTCTCTTACATATTGATGACCACAACATCTATGGAGGAACTCTGTATGGGATTATCTAAACTAAAAGTGCCTCAATCTCTTATTGTCGTCATCATGTTAATCCAAAGGTATCTCATTCTTTTCTTTAAAGAAACAGACAAAACTTTGCTTGCCTATAGCTTACGTGCACCAGGGCAGAAGGGTATTTCTATAAAGACATGGGGTACATTAGTTGGTTCAATGATGCTTCGTTCCATTGATCGTGCTATGAATGTCTATCAATCTATGATGTTAAGAGGCTTTAAAGGTGTAATGCCATTACAATCACAAAAATATGATTATAAGTTATCTAAACTTACATTTGGTATTATGTGTATACTATTACTATTTTTAAAAGGAGTGACATTATGATTGAACTGAATCATTTCTCTTTCTCTTATATAGAGAATCATATTATATTAGATGATTTGAATTTTCATATCCAAAAAGGTGAAAAAGTAGGACTCATTGGCTGTAATGGAGCAGGGAAATCTACACTTCTTAAAACTATTATTGGAATAGAAAATGGTCAAGGAGAACTGAAAGTTACAGATTTAACTATGAACAATCAAAATCTTGCATCCATTCGTTCCCATATAGGTTATGTCTTCCAGGATTCAGATAATCAGCTCTTTATGTCTTCTGTATATGAGGATGTAGCCTTTGGCCCAATGAATGAAGGATTACAGGGAGATGAATTAGAAGAACGTATCAACAAAGCATTAGATCTTGTACATATGCAGGAAAAGAAGCATGAGAAGATTTATCGCTTATCTGGTGGGGAGAAAAAAAGAGCTGCCATTGCGACAGTCCTTTCTATGCGTCCAGATATTCTATTATTTGATGAACCTTCTGTTTCATTAGATCCTAAACATCGTCGTGGACTAATTAACGTATTAAACGAACTCCCTTATACAATGTTGATAGCATCCCATGATTTAGATTTTATTTATGATACATGTGATCGTGTTTTATTACTATCTAATGGAAAACTTGTTGCAGATGGACCAACTCAAGACATCTTAACAAATAAAAAGCTTCTTGAAGAAAATGGTTTAGAGCTTCCTCTTTCATTTAGTAGATAAAAGAGTATATAATAGAATTTTGTGAGGTGAAAAAGATGCGTTATGCACAAATAAGAGAAGTAGATATTGCGAATGGACCAGGTATTAGAGTATCTCTTTATACTCAAGGATGTCATCGTCATTGTCCATTCTGTTTTAATCAGGAAACATGGGATTTTAATGGAGGAAAGGCTTTTACATCTGAATTAGAAGATGTACTAATTAAACTTATTAACAAACCCCATATTGCAGGATTCACACTTTTAGGTGGAGAACCTTTTGAAGAAGAAAACAGAGACGATATTTTAGAATTACTCAAATATATCAAAAAAGAATGTCCTACTAAATCTATCTGGGTCTATTCTTCATTCCTTTATGAAGAAATTATGGAATGGAAACAGCCATTACTTGATTATGTTGATGTATTAGTAGATGGACCATTTGTGAATGAATTAAAAGATGCAAATCTCAAATTCAGAGGTTCTTCTAATCAAAGAATTATTGATATTAAGAAAACAAAAGAAAATAAAGAAATCACTTTAGTTGAGTTTAAAGAGATATAATAAATACTTATTAGTTTAATAAATATTTTTCTGTACAAAAGAAAGTGTTTTAGCGTATAATAATATTTATAAAGATTATAAATGGAGGGGATTTTTATGAAAAGTCTCAAGATTATAGTGGCAGCAGCCTTGGTTGCTTCTATGTTAGTGGGATGTGGTTCTACTTCCGATGATAAAGCGATTTATAACTTTTCAAGTGAAGCAGATGTAACATCTCTAGATTCAAGTGTATCTGATGATGGTGTTTCATTTAATGCGATTCATGCATTTAGTGAAGGACTCATGGATATTACTGCAAAGGGTGGTACAAAGCTTGTACCAGCAGCTGCATCATCTTATAAGCTATCAGATGATGGATTAACTTATACATTTACTATTAGAAAGAATGCGAAATGGTCTAATGGTGATGATTTAACTGCTGATGATTTTGTTTATTCATGGAGAAAACTAATTGCGAATGCAGGCAGCTATGCTTATATCTTTGGTAAAGAAGGGGCATGTATTAAGAATGCAGATGAACTCGCTGAACTTGGTACTACTGCTGGTGATAAGATTAAGGAACTAGGTGTTGAAGCAAAGGATAAGAAAACATTACAGGTTACTTTATCTCAGCCATGTCCTTATTTCCTAGAAATCATGACATTCCCATGCTTCTATCCACAGAATCAGAAATTTGTTGAAAAGTGTGGTTCTAAATATGCCACTGATGCAAAGTATTTACTTGCGAATGGTCCATTCAAGGTAACTAAGTGGACTAAATCTAATAAGATTACTTTTGAAAAGAATGATAAATACTATGATGCAGATAAGGTTGAACTAGATGGTTTAAATATGTATCTTGTTCAAGATCCTAAGACTGCAGCTGCAGCATTTGATAATGGTAAAGTTGATTTTGCGACTATTAACTCAGCTTTAGTTGATAAGTATGAAGGTAAAGATAGTCTTGTGAAGTTCAAACAGGGTTATATGTATTATTTATATTTGAACTTCAACAACAAGGCTCTTGCGAATACAAATATTCGTAAAGCATTATCTCTTGCTATTGATCGTAAAGACTTATGTAATAAAGTCTTAAAAGATGGTTCTAGAGAAGCAGATGGTTTTGTAAGTGCTGATTTCACTTATGGACCAGATGGTAAAGAATATCGTTCAGAAGGTAAAGATTATACTCAGTATAATCTAAAAGAAGCACAGGCTGCTTTTGATCAAGGCTTAAAAGAACTTGGTGTTTCTTCATTAAAATTAAGATTACTTTATGGTACAGATGAAACACCTGCAGATACTGAAGCAGAATATTTACAGGCATGTTTCAAAAAACTTAAAGGTTTAGATATCGAAATGGTTGCAACTGTTAAGAAAGACCGTGTAGAACGTCAGAAATCAGGCGATTTTGATATCTCATGTGCAAGATGGGGACCAGACTTCCCGGATCCAATCACTTATTTGAACCTTGTTTCTACAGGCAACTCAAATAACTATGGTAAATATAACAATGCGAAATATGACCAGTTAATTGCAGCATCTACTACTGAAAGAGATGCTAAGAAGAGATGGCAGATGCTTTATCAGGCAGAAGATATCTGTATGAGTGAATATGCTGTATTACCAGTATTCCAGAAGGGTGCTGCATCATTACAGAACAAGAAATATACAGGTATTGTATATGAAGCTGCATTAGGTTCAGCATTCACATTTAAGTTTATTCATAAGACTAAATAAGATACAAATCCCGGGGCAATCTCGGGATTTTAAATTTCTCCCGAATTGCAAGCAGAAACTGGAAATAAGAAGATAAATTAGATTTTATAGAAA
>ERZ773185.1851-NODE-1851-length-14738-cov-5.570319_pt1 | contig 14738 bp, 8 predicted proteins | sample MGYA00580531_ERZ773185 | MGnify/ENA primary metagenome ERZ773185 (study PRJEB29015, sample SAMEA2737799) | human gut metagenome | biome: human gut; feature: human-associated habitat; material: faeces | place: China | collected 2012 ...
TCCAGAGCTACCAGAGCAGCCAGATCTTTGAGGCCGTGGGCATCTCGCAGCAGGTCATCGACAAATACTTTACCGGCACCGTGAGCCGGGTGGGCGGCATCACCCTGGAGGATATCGCAGAACAGACCGATGCCCAGCACTCCCGGGCCTTTGATCCCCTGGGGCTTCAAACGGACTTAACCCTTTCCTCCATAGGCCGGCATAAGATGCGCAGCCAGGGTGAGGTCCACCGCTACAATCCCCAGACCATCCATCTGCTTCAGCAGTCCACCCGTGAGGACAGCTATGAAAAATTCTGCCAATACACCCGGCTGGCGGACAGCGAGCAGAGCGGCTGCCTGCGCAGTCTGATGGACTTCAACTATCCCGATCAGGCCGTGCCCATCGAGGAAGTGGAGAGCGTGGAATCCATTGTGAAACGCTTTAAGACCGGCGCCATGTCCTACGGCTCCATTTCCCAGGAGGCCCATGAGACACTGGCCATCGCCATGAACCGGATCGGAGGCAAATCCAACAGTGGTGAGGGTGGTGAGAGCCTGGAGCGTCTGGTTCCCGGTCCTGCTGACAATAACCGCTGTTCTGCTATCAAGCAGGTAGCTTCCGGTCGTTTCGGTGTTACCAGCCGCTATCTGGTAAGCGCCCAGGAGATCCAGATCAAGATGGCACAGGGCGCAAAGCCTGGTGAAGGCGGACAGCTTCCTGGAAAGAAAGTATATCCATGGATCGCAAAGACCAGACATTCAACTACAGGTGTAAGCCTGATCTCCCCGCCACCGCATCACGATATTTATTCCATCGAGGACCTGGCACAGCTGATCTATGACTTAAAGAACTCGAATACAAGAGCAAGGATCTCTGTAAAACTGGTTTCTGAGGCTGGTGTTGGTACTGTTGCAGCAGGTGTTGCAAAGGCAGGCGCACAGGTTATCCTGATCTCCTCCTATGACGGTGGTACAGGTGCGGCTCCAAGAAACTCTATCTACAATGCAGGTCTTCCATGGGAGCTTGGTGTTGCAGAGGCACATCAGTCCCTGATCATGAACGGACTGCGTGACAGAGTGGTACTGGAAACAGATGGTAAGTTAATGACCGGCCGTGACGTTGCCATTGCCTGTATGTTAGGTGCAGAGGAATTTGGTTTTGCAACAGCTCCTCTTGTAACTATGGGCTGCGTTATGATGCGTGTGTGCAACCTGGATACATGTCCAATGGGTATTGCAACCCAAAATCCGGAACTTCGCAAGCGTTTCAAGGGCAAACCGGAGTATGTTGTAAACTTTATGAAGTTCATTGCAGAAGAGCTGCGTGAATATATGGCAAAACTGGGTGTACGTACAGTAGATGAGCTGGTAGGACGTACAGACCTGTTAAAGAGAAAAGATGATATTGAATACAGCCGTGCAAAAGAAGTAGACTTAAGCCGTATCCTGGACAACCCATATGAGGGCGTAAAACTGGCTGGTTATAATGCAAAAGAGGTCTATGACTTTAAGTTAGATGAGACGGTAGATGAAAGCATTTTATTAAAGAAGTTAAAGAGTGCTTTAAATAATGGACAGAAGAAGAGCATCCAGTTAGATGTAAGCAATGTAAACCGTACTTTAGGTACCATTTTCGGTTCTGAGATCACCAGAAAGTACCCGGATGGTCTGCCGGAAGATACCTTTACCATCAGCTGCAACGGCAGCGGCGGCCAGAGCTTTGGCGCATTTATCCCTAAGGGCCTGACTCTGGAACTGACAGGCGACTCCAATGACTACTTTGGAAAAGGCTTATCCGGCGGCAAGCTGATCGTATATCCTCCTCAGGGTGTTCAGTTTAAGGCAGAGGACAACATTATAATAGGAAACGTTGCACTTTACGGTGCTACCAGCGGCAAGGCATTTATCAACGGAATTGCAGGTGAACGTTTCTGCGTCCGCAACTCCGGAGCTACTGCAGTAGTAGAAGGAACCGGCGATCACGGCTGCGAATATATGACCGGTGGCTGTGTAGTAGTCCTTGGACCGACTGGAAAGAACTTTGCAGCTGGTATGAGCGGCGGTATTGCCTATGTATTAGATGAAGACCGTAGTTTTTATAAGCGTTTAAATAAGGAACTGGTTTCCTTTGAAGATGTCTCCAATAAATATGATGTATTAGAGCTGAAAGGCCTGATCCAGGAACATGTAGCATACACTAACTCTGAAAAGGGCAAACGTATCTTAGACCATTTCAGCGAGTATCTGCCTAAGTTTAAGAAGATCGTGCCTCACGACTACCGCCGCATGATGAATGCCATTGTGCAGATGGAAGAAAAAGGCTTAAATAGTGAGCAGGCACAGATCGAAGCATTTTATGCAAACATCAGAGGTTAAGGAGGCGCTGAAAAATGGGAAAGATTACAGGATTCTTAGAGTATGAACGTGAAAATGGAAAGGCGCTTCCACCAAAGGAGCGCATTAAAAACTGGAATGAATTCCACATTCCGTTAAGTGAAGAGGAACAGAAATTACAGGGCGCACGCTGCATGGACTGCGGCGTTCCCTTCTGCCAGTCCGGCATGATGATGTGCGGCATGGTAAGCGGCTGTCCTTTAAATAACCTGATCCCGGAGTGGAATGACCTTGTATACACAGGAAACTGGCAGCAGGCATTTAACCGCTTGAAAAAGACCAACTGTTTTCCGGAGTTTACCTCCAGAGTATGCCCTGCACCCTGTGAAGCTGCATGTACCTGCGGTTTAAATGGCGATCCGGTATCTATTAAGGAAAATGAGCACGCTATTATTGAAAAGGCATACGAAGAAGGCTATGCAAAGGTAAAACCACCTACAGTGCGTACCGGTAAGAAAGTGGCTGTGATCGGTTCCGGACCTTCCGGACTGGCAGCAGCAGACCAGTTAAATAAAAGAGGACACAGCGTAACTGTATTTGAGCGCAGTGACCGTGTAGGTGGCCTGTTAATGTATGGCATCCCAAATATGAAGCTGGAGAAATGGGTCATCGACCGTAAAGTCAATGTAATGAAGGAAGAAGGAGTTATCTTTATTACCAATGCAGATGTGGGAAGAAATTATAAGGCAGCCAAGATCCTTCGTGATTTTGACAGCATTATCCTGGCATGCGGCGCTTCTAATCCAAGAAATATTGATGTTCCTGGAAGAGATGCTGCTGGTATCTATTTTGCAGTGGATTATCTGAAGGCAAATACAAAGAGCCTTTTAGACTCCAATTTAGAGGATGGAAATTATATCTCTGCCAAAGACAAACATGTAATTGTCATCGGCGGCGGTGATACAGGAAATGACTGTGTGGGAACTTCCATCCGTCAGGGCTGCGCTTCTGTGACCCAGTTGGAGATGATGCCAAAGCCACCTGTAAAGAGAACTGAGAATAATACATGGCCGGAGTGGCCACGGATCCTAAAGACGGACTACGGTCAGGAGGAGGCCATCAGCGTATTTGGCTCTGATCCACGTATTTACCAGACTACTGTAAAGGAGTTTGTAAAAGACGGGGAAGGAAAGCTTTGCAAGGTGATCTTAGTCAGTCTTACACCGCAGAAAAATCCGGAAACAGGCCGTACCATGATGGTGCCGGTAGAAGGCAGTGAAAAAGAAGTGCCTGCAGATCTGGTACTGATCGCAGCCGGTTTCTTAGGATGCCAGGATTATGTGGCCGATGCTTTTGGAGTAGAGCGCAATGCAAGAACCAATGTAGCCACAGAAGCAGGAAGCTACAAGACCAATGTAGACAAAGTCTTTGTAGCCGGAGATATGCACAGAGGCCAGTCACTGGTTGTATGGGCGATCAGAGAGGGAAGAGAAGTAGCCGGTCAGGTAGACCGCAGTCTGATGGGATACACCAATCTGCATTAAATATGGAAAGAGTTCCGCCTGTTGGCGGATGTGTAACACCAATTCTGCAGCAGCACCCCGCCGTCAGGCGGGGTGTTTTGCGTTACCAATATGACAAAAATCCAAAATTTGTCTATTGCCATATCCGCCGCTCTAACGTATAATAAAAGTTCAGGTTCACACTTTGGACACAAAAGGAGCGGCAGGACATGGCGGCATTTACGAAACTTGTGATCATGAGGGTATTTGAAAATCTGTTGTCTGTGAAACCCTTAGAGAAGATAACGGTAAAAGACATTACAGACCAGTGCGGCATTTCACGTAATACCTTCTATTATCATTACCAGGACATTTATCAGGTTTTTAAGGCATATATAGATTATTCCCTGGAAGAAATATTCAAATTTCTTCAGCAGGAAAATGAAAAAGACCAGGATCATATTTGTGAAAAGGCAGTAGAATTCCTGGAAAACCACAGGACCATATTTGAAAATATTCTCCGTTCCGCAAAAAGTGAGGAAGTACACAAGATATTAGATGACGGTTCCAGCCGTTTTTTCCGTTATGTGATTGACCGAGTGGGAGAAGGTATTGATTCAGAGCCGGAAGACAGAGAGATGATCTGTGCTATGTGCCAGCATGCAGTTGGAGAAATTATGCATGAATGGTTAAGCAGGGAAAATGCAGATAAAAAGTCACTGTCAGATATCCTGATGCGGGCCAATTATCTTTTTGGCGGTGGATTGGAACGGGCTTTAGAGCGAAGCGCAAACCGCTTCCGGAATTGATAAAATGTATCAAAATAAATGATAATAAATTAACAAATTAGTACACTTAATAGCCGAATGTACAAAAACTGTGCATTCGGTTTTATTTTGTCTATTGCTCTTTAAACAAAAATCCATATAATGATTAATTGTGACTGAGAGAAGGCAAAATTTCCCCGGTCTCCTTTGGCACATGAAAGTGTGCATTTGGGACAGCAGCCTGGGGAAGAACAGGAGATGAAGCAGGATGCCAACACAAAAGTTCATAAATCTTACGGAAAGTAAGAAGCAGACGATCCTCACAGCCATGTGCAGGGAGTTTATGAATATCCCTTATTCAGAGATCCGCATCAGCAATCTGATCCAGAAAGCGGGTATATCCAGAGCCAGCTTTTATCTGTATTTTGAAGATAAAGAAGATCTGTTAGGTTGTATTGCAGAGTCCTGGGTAGATGTGATATTACGCAAACTGACAGAAGCGTTTAGAGTGTCAGACGGAAGCTATTATGAAAGCATGAAGCTTTGGATGAGTCAGGCACTGGAAAATGACATTTCCAGAGAAGTATGGAAAGTCTATAAACGGGTCATGGAAGAAGAGGATTTCACAAGGAAAAGCAAGATGGGGGCTTTACAGTTTAAGGCAAGTCCCAAGTGGCGTCAGGTCATAGAAGAATGTTATGGTCATATGGACCAGAGCAGATATCCGGGACTGACACCGGAAAAACTGGCATATGCTGTTGATATGGGACTGCTGGCTATGGTCCAGCTTTCCATGCGCTATGTAGAGCACTATGCTCCTTTGGCAGAGTTAAAGGAGGCTGCATGGCACCAGCTGACAATATTAGACAAAGGGATCAGAGAGTGATCCGAAAGTTTGAGAAAAAGAAAGGAAGGCACAGGAAAATGAAAAAAAATGTAAAAAGACTCATCGCGGGAGCGGTAGTTCTTTTGGTAGCAGCGGGTATTGTTGTCCGTATTGCCGGTGGCAACAAAAAAGAAGAAGAATATGAAACCCGTCCAACCGTAGCTGTTGAAAATCCAAAAACAGGAGATATCACTCTGTATACCGATCTGACCGGTACGATTGAACCAATCTCCAAGGCAGTTGTACAGCCAAAGATCGGCGGAGAACTTCTGGAGGTAAACTTCCAGGCTGGTGATCAGGTAGAAGCTGGTCAGGTGCTTTGTAAGATCGACTCTGACGCACTGACTGCTTTACAGCTTCAGATGCAGTCCGCTTCTGTAGCAGCAGACAATGCAGCAAGAGAACTGGCACGTATCCAGCCTCTGTATGCATCTGGCTATATTTCACAGCAGCAGTTTGATCAGGCACAGTCTTCTGCAACCAGCGCCCAGCTGGCATACGAGTCTGCAAAGAACCAGTATGACCTGCAGGTAGAATACACTACAGTAACAGCACCGATCAGTGGTGTGATCGAGTCCAGAAATGTAGAACCACATGATCATATTGGAACAGACACCAAGATCTGCGTAATCTCCGGTGGTGACCAGCTTCAGGTTAAATTTGGTGTTACAGAAAAGATCCTTCGCAATATGAAGGTAAATGATCCGGTCCAGGTTGAAAAGAACGGTACTGATTACGAAGGTAATGTAACAGAAATCGGCAGTATGGTAAACTCCGCAACCGGCCTGTATGACGCAAAGGCATTTGTAAACAATGCAGAAAGCCTTACAAGCGGAACCAAAGTAAAACTGACTGTGGTTATGGATCAGGTAAAAGATGTACTGACCGTTCCTGTAGATGCTGTAAACTATGATAATGGAAAGGCATTTGTATACTGCTATGACAATGGCGCTGCAAAGAAGGTTATGATAGAAGCCGGTATTTATGATGCACAGACCATGGAGGTTAAGTCCGGACTGACTGCAGGCGACCAGGTCATCACAACCTGGAGCAATGAGCTGGTAGATGGACAGGAAGTTCTTATAGACAGTGACAATGGACAGAATGAAAATGCAGCCCAGGGAGAAAGCGCTGCAGAAAATGCTGGAGAAGAAACACAGAAAGCAGGTGAATAAAAGATGTTAAATCTGACAAAATTTGCGGTACGCAAGCCTGTGACCATTATCATGTGTTTGCTGACCATTGCATATTTTGGTATCCAGTCCCTGTTAGGGACCAAGGTAGAGCTGACTCCTGAGATGGAATTCCCTATGCTGGTTGTCAGCACCGTTTACGCAGGCGCAAGCCCTGATGATATTAAGGACCTGATTGCTACCAAGGAAGAGGATGCGGTTTCGTCACTGGATGATGTAAAGAATGTTTATTCTTTTTCCCAGGACAATGTAGCTATCGTTTTAGTTGAGTATAACTATGGTACCAATATTGATACTGCATATATCAACTTAAAGAAAGCCATTGATGGTATTAAGGGTGATCTGCCAGATGATGCAAATGAGCCGAATATCATGGAAATGGATATGAACTCCCAGCCTGTTATCACACTGGCTGTAGGTGGACAGATAGATGGAAACCTTTATACATATGTAGAAAACAATATCAAGCCGGAACTGGAAAAATTAGGTTCTGTTGGTGAAGTTTCTCTGGCAGGTGGCCAGAAAGAATATATCAGCATCAAGCTGGATCCTGAAAAAGTAGCGCAGTATGGCCTTAGCATGTCACGTATTGCACAGTTTGTAGGTGCTGCAGACTTTACCATTCCTGCAGGTGATGTAAACGTAGGAAAGCAGAATCTGTCTGTCAGCGTCGGAAATGATTTTGACAACACAGAAGCACTGAAAAATGTAGCGATCCCGCTGGCAAATGGAGATGTGATCCATCTTTCTGATGTGGCAACTGTTTCCAATGCTTTGGAAGATGCAGATTCTATTGGCCGTTATAATGGTCAGGACATTGTATCTGTATCCATTAAAAAACAGCAGAGTTCTACTGCTATTGATGTATCAAAAGATGTTTTAAAGCAGGTAAGTGTACTGGAAAAGACTTATCCGGGACTTACATTTACCGTGGTCAATGATTCCAGTGATATGATCACCGAATCAATTACCAACGTATTCCAGACTATGATCATGGCGGTCATTTTGTCTATGATCATTCTGTGGCTGTTCTACGGAGATATACGTGCCTCTGTTATTGTAGGTACTTCTATCCCTATTTCAATCATGCTGACCCTGATTGCCATGTCGCTTATGGGATTTTCCTTAAACGTAATCTCACTGACATCCCTGGTACTTGGTGTAGGTATGATGGTAGATAACTCCATCAACGTATTGGATGGCTGTTTCCGTGCAAAAGAACATAGAAACTTTTTTGATGCGGCTATTGAAGGAAGCCGTATTATGATCACTTCCATTGTAGGTGGTACAGCCACTACCTGCGTTGTATTTATCCCGCTGGCAATGCTTTCCGGTCTGTCCGGTCAAATGTTTAAGCAGTTAGGTTTCACGATCGTATTCAGTTTGATCGCGTCCTTATTCTCTGCGGTCACCATCGTACCGCTGTGTTATTATCAGTGGCATCCGGTAGAAAAGGAAAATGCACCTGTTGCCGGTTTTATACGTAAATGCCAGGAAATTTACCGTAATATCATGCCTGGTATTATCCCGAAGACAAAGACAGTTATCAGTGCCAGTATTTTACTGCTTGTATTTTCCTTCTTCTTAGCTTCCAGACTGGATGTAAAGCTGATGGTTTCTACAGATGAAGGTATTGTAGATGTAACTGTTAAAACAAAACCGGGTCTTTCTGTTGCTGCTGTTAATGACACAGTGTCCCAGATTGAAAATATGGTGGCAAATGACGAAGAAGTCGATCATTATCTGCTGACATACGGTTCCAGTGGTTTAAGTACCATGGGCGGCAGCAGCGTTACCTTAAGTGCTTACTTAAAGGATGACCGTAAAATGTCCACAGATGAAGTCATCGACAAATGGACCCGTGAAACAGAAAATTACAAAGATATTTCTGTAACAATGGAACAGGGAAGTACCACTTCTTCCTCCATGAGCAGTACCAATCAGATCGAAGTTGACTTACAGAGTACCGATTACGATGCTTTAAAGAAAGCTTCTGATGAACTGGTAGAAGAACTGCGTAAGAGAGAAGATGTAATGCAGGTACATTCTTCTATTGAAAATGCGGCACCTGTTATCAAGGTAAATGTAGATCCTGTTTTAGCACAGGCAGAAGGTCTTACACCTGCGTCCATCGGATCTCTGATCTACAGCAATTTAAGTGGTATCAAGGCAACCACAGTCCGTGTAAACGGTGAAGATACAGATGTAAGAGTAGAATTTGATGCAGATAAATATGACAGCATTGACAAACTGCAGGGAATGATGATCACCACAGCTACAGGAACAACCCTTCCTCTGGAAGATCTGGCGACGATCCACTACGAAGACAGTCCGCAGCAGATCCAGCGTAAGAATAAGCAGTACCAGGTATCTATTACGATGGAGCCACAGTCTGAGTATAAGAAAACAGCTGAAAAAGATGTGAAGGAATTTGTGCGTAACTGGAATATGCCAAATGAGGTAGAAATGGCGCCAAATGCCATGGATGAGAGCATGGGAAGCGAGATCGGTGCTTTAGGAGGCGCTCTTATAACCGGCGTTTTCCTGGTATTTGTTGTAATGGCTATCCAGTTTGAGTCACCTAAGTTCTCACTGATGATCATGACGACCATTCCATTCTCACTGATAGGATCCTTTGGACTTCTGTTCCTGGCAGACAGTCCCATCAGTATGGTATCTATGTTAGGTTTCCTGATGTTAGTTGGTACGGTAGTAAACAATGGTATTTTGTATGTAGATACGGTAAACCAGTTCCTTGCAGAAATGCCTCTGGATAAGGCGCTGGTAGAAGCTGGTGCTATCCGTATGAGACCTATTTTGATGACAACAGGAACAACCGTGATCTCCATGCTTCCTAACGCAGTTGCTTACGGTAAATCCGGTGCCATGATGCAGGGCCTTGCACTGGTAGATGTAGGTGGTCTGATCGCAGCAACGATCCTGACACTGATCCTTCTTCCAACTTATTACAGACTGGTCCACAATATGGGACGTAAGGCAGTTGGGGAAGATGTGCCTATGGTTTCTGATTAAAAATTAAGATAAGTAAGATAATAAGAGAGCAGGACTTTTGTGGTTTTGCTCTCTTTTGGCGTTGTTACAGTTCAGCCATGACATGGCGTTATGCTTTTTGTATAAACCTGATTGACGTTTTGCCTGAAAAATTGTATAATTGATAAAGAATTTGGAAATTTTCAGACGGGAGAATACAAATGATCGCATTAAAGGCCGAAGATGTAAAGTCCTTTACTACCAAACTGTTTGTACGGGAGGATTTTGATGCATTTCTGGTAAAAGAAGTGAACATTACCACCTACAACAGTTTTTCCATTGACGGACATGTAAAACAGGGCTATTACACAGAGGAAGAACGGGAAGAAAACAACATAGAAGAGTTTTCAACCTGGAAAACCTTAAGGCCTTTTTGTTTTTCACTGATCAAAGGAAAAAAGCTTCCTGGAAGTTTTCGCATCGTGCTGCAGCTGCCAAAGGCGGGGACAGATAAATTTGCCGCAAGAACAGGCGCCGGGATCGATGGAAACCAGATCGTAGGGTTATATCTGAATATACGTTACGATAATGGGGAAATGTATTGTATTACCGGAACATCATTAAATTTTTTCACCATGGACAAAACGCTGGATCTTGAATGGGACAAGGCGGTCAAACAGTTTTTACAGTCCCATGAGATTCCATGTACAGAGGCAACTGAAGGATAAAAGCAGGAGGAAATGGCATGGATAAAAACAATTTTTCACAGAAATTGGCGGAACTTACAGCTCTGGCAGCGGTCAGTGAGAACAAACTCCAGATGACACAGGTTCTGGACGCTTTTGCTAAAGAACAGGTGACACCGGAAGAAATGGAATCTGTTTATGCCAAGCTGGAAAAAAAGGGGATCCAGATACTGACAGAGGGGGAAGAAGGGGATTTAGCAGATGAAAGTCTTCTTTTAGATGACGGGGATGATTCGGATGATTCTGTTTCCAGCATCATTGGAGATAAATACAGGTGGAGTCACAACGATTCTTTAGATGACGGGGACAATGATGAGTTTACGTCTTCTTCTGCCGATGATGAAGAAGGGAAAAATGCTACCCAGGAGCAGTTATTAGAGGGCGTTGCAAGTACAGATCCCATTCGTGAATATTTAAAAGAGATCGGTTCTATCCCCCTGTTGACCCAGGAACAGGAACAGGATCTGGCAAAGCGTAAATCCGAGGGAGATGCAGAAGCAGGAAAGAAGTTAGTAGAAGCAAACCTTCGTCTGGTAGTCAGCATTGCAAAGCGCTATACCGGTCGTGGTATGAGTTTTCTGGATCTGGTCCAGGAGGGAAATATCGGTCTTATGAAGGCTGTAGAGAAGTTTGATTATACAAAGGGATACCGTCTCAGTACCTATGCCACATGGTGGGTAAAACAGTCTGTTACAAGAGCTTTGGCAGACCAGTCCCGTACCATCCGCCTGCCGGTCCATATGGTAGAAGCGGTAAACCGCATCAGAAAAGCCCAGAGAGCTTTAGCTGTAAAGCTTGGAAGAGAGCCTTCCAATGAAGAAATCGGCAAAGAAGTGGGAATGTCTGAAAAGCGGGTTACAGAGCTGATGCAGTCTTCCGGTGATACGGTATCCTTAGAGACACCGGTAGGAGATGAAGACGGCTCAAATTTAGGCGATTTTGTGGCAGATGATTCCAATGCTTCCACAGAGGAAAAAGCAGAAAGCGTCTTTTTAAGAGAAGAGATCGAACAGATGCTCCAGGGGTTGAATCCAAGGGAAAGGGAAGTGATCATCTTGAGATTTGGTCTTGAAAGCGGCCATCCCCTGACACTGGAAGAAGTAGGAAAGCGCTTCAAAGTTACCAGAGAGCGTATCAGGCAGATTGAGACAGCAGCGCTTAGAAAGCTTCGCAATCCGTCCAGAAGTAAGAAAATCAGGGATTTTCTGCCGTGAAAAATTTACAGAAAGGTCATATCAGGTGACTCACGGATCCACAGTTAATACTTTTTTGCTTGATCCACTGTACAATAAGGTACGGTGGATCTTTTTATGTAAAAATGGTAATGTGAACAGCAGGTGATGTACTTTTGCTAGCACTCATTTAAAATGAGTGCTAATTTTTGTTGACTTTTAGATATAACGGTACTACAATATATCTTGCGGACAAAATCCGTTTTTAAGATTTTCAAAGCACATATTACTAGTACATCGTTTCGTAAATAACTGTACTAATCACGTAGGATGCGGATTTGAGTGTGCAGGTCTAAAAACGCAGGCGTAGCGGGCTACGCTGAGGCTTTTAGGCCTGTGCAATCAGATTCGCAGACAAGTGAGTGGTATAGTTATTTTGAAAACGATGTACTAGAAAAGATTAAGAAGATTTATAAGAAAGAGGCGTATATTATGGCAAAGAAAGGCAGTTTATCTATAACAAGTGAAAATATTTTCCCTGTAATCAAAAAGTGGCTGTATTCCGACCATGACATTTTTTACAGAGAGCTGATCAGCAATGGCTGCGATGCTATTACTAAATTAAAGAAATTAGAGCTGATGGGAGAGTACGAAAAGCCAGAAGAGGTTGAGTACAAGATCCAGGTCAGTGTAAATCCTACAGATAAGACCATCACTATTGAAGACAATGGTCTTGGTATGACAGAAGAAGAGATCGACAAATACATCAACCAGATCGCATTCTCCGGTGTTCAGGACTTTATGGAGAAGTACAAAGACAAGGCAAATGAGGATCAGATCATCGGTCACTTCGGTCTTGGTTTCTACTCTGCATTTATGGTAGCTGACAAGGTTGAGATCAATTCCCTGTCTTACCAGAAAGATGCAAAGCCGGTACACTGGGAGTCTGAAGGCGGCATCAACTTTGAGATGACCGAAGGCGACAAGGCAGAAGTTGGTACTTCTATTAAGCTGTATCTGAACGAAGAAAGCACTGAATTTGCAAATGAATACAGAGCAAGAGAAGTCATCGAAAAATACTGCGCATTTATGCCTGTAAACATTTTCTTAAAGAATGAGACTGCAGAGCCGGAATATGAGACCATTGAAAAAGATGAGCTGACAGATAAGGATACAGTAGTTGAGACTGTCATCGAACCTGCAAAGACAGAAGAAAAGGAAAAAGAGGATGGTACCAAGGAAACAGTAGAAGTTGAGCCATCCAGAGAGAAATATAAGATCTTAAAGCGCCCGGTTGCATTAAACGATACCAACCCGCTGTGGAATAAGCATCCAAATGAGTGTACAGACGAGCAGTACAAGGACTTCTACCGCAAGGTATTCAGGGATTACAAGGAACCACTGTTCTGGATCCATCTGAACATGGATTATCCGTTTAACTTAAAGGGTATCTTATACTTCCCGAAGATCAACATGGAATACGACAGCTTAGAGGGAACTATCAAGCTGTACAACAACCAGGTATTTATCGCTGATAACATTAAGGAAGTTATCCCTGAGTTCCTGATGCTGTTAAAGGGCGTTATTGATTGTCCTGATCTGCCTCTTAACGTGTCACGTAGCGCGCTGCAGAATGACGGTTTTGTAAAGAAGATCTCTGATTATATTACCAAGAAGGTAGCAGACAAGCTGTCCGGTATGTGCAAGACTGACCGTGAGAACTATGAGAAATACTGGGACGATATTGCTCCATTTATCAAATATGGTTATATCAAGGACGAGAAGTTTGCTGAGAAGATGGGCGACTATATCCTGTATAAGAACCTGGAAGGCAAGTATCTTACCTTAAATGACTGCCTGGAAGAGAACAAGGAAAAACATGAAAATACCATTTTCTATGTAACCAACGAAAAAGAGCAGAGCCAGTATATCAACATGTTTAAGGAAGAAGGCATTGACGCAGTGATCATGCCTGCCGCTATTGATAATCCATTTATCAGCCATGTAGAGCAGAAGCATGAAGGACTTAAGTTCCTGCGTATTGATACAGATTTAAATGCTTCTTTCAAGGAAGAAGTAAAGGAAGATGACGAAGCCTTTAAGAAGACCAGCGAAGAGCTGACAGAGGTATTTAAGAAGGCTTTAAATAACGATAAGCTGGATATCAAGGTTGAGAAGATGAAGAACGCATCTGTTGCATCTATGATCACTGTATCTGAGGAAACAAGACGTATGCAGGATATGATGAAGATGTACAGCATGGGCGGTATGGATATGAGTGCTTTCGGCGCAACAGGCGAGACTCTTGTATTAAATGCTAATCATCCACTGGTAAAATATGTTCTGGAGCACAAAGACGGGGAAAATACAGCCAAGATCTGCGAACAGCTGTATGATCTGGCAAGCCTGGCACATGGCCAGCTGTCACCGGAGCGTATGACCGGGTTTGTAAACCGCAGCAATGATATTATGATGATCATGGCTGGACAGAAAGCAGAATAAATAGTACAATAAGAAGCACGACACAGAGTTGCGGGGGCTGTTTCACAGGTATTTTGCCTGGGTCGGCCCCTGCTTTTTTGTTAGATGTACTCGCAAAATCGGATACAAAAAGATCCTGAGAGTACATGGGTTGAATATATTTGAAAGTACAGGGAGAATATATATGAAAAAACGTACCTTATCAAGAAAAGTGCTGACACTGGCTCTTGGAATGTCACTGGCGGCAGCAGGTGCTTTTGCAGCTTTTGCAGATCCGCTGGGCTTAAGCTATATTAATGGTCAGACTGTAACAAGCCGTATGGGCGGCTTTGAATTTAGCGCACCGGCAGAGTATAAAGTAGACAGAAGTGGCGCTTCTTCGGCTCTTTCCGGGGAGATCGTAGCGGGTCTTGTGGAAGATAGCGGAAAAATCGATTTTGCGGCGTCCATGGTAGATGAAACCAATAAAAGTTATATCATCAATACAGCCATGGTCCTGCCTGCAGATGATGGTTCCGGACAGCCTTTTAGCGTAGAAACCTTAAAAGCGGAGCTGGCAGAGTCCGGTCTGGATCCGGCAGATACAGAAAGCGGTACAGTAAAGCTGGGAGCTGCAGATTATGAGTATCTGAAGGTAAATTACGGAAAAATGATGGCGGATTCCATACGCAGGCAGCTGGAGTCA
>ERZ773185.1853-NODE-1853-length-14722-cov-3.037022_pt1 | contig 14722 bp, 11 predicted proteins | sample MGYA00580531_ERZ773185 | MGnify/ENA primary metagenome ERZ773185 (study PRJEB29015, sample SAMEA2737799) | human gut metagenome | biome: human gut; feature: human-associated habitat; material: faeces | place: China | collected 2012 ...
CTTTTAGCACCTTTAAAAATCCAAGCTGGAGCTGCTCCGGCTTTAAGTCGTAAATCTCATCAAACGACTTCCGGAAAGTCTGATAATCCTCATACGGCAGTCCCGCAATTAAATCTAAATGCTGATGGATGTTGCCCGGTGCCTGTATCCGTCTCACGACTGCTTTTAGTTTTTCTAAATCCATGGTCCGGTGTATTTCCTGTATTGTGACATCATTCGTGGACTGCACACCGATCTCTAACTGTATGAGCCCCGGACGCATTCCGGCAATATATTCTAATTCTTCCTCCGTCAGCAGATCTGCCGCCACCTCAAAGTGAAAATTCGTCTTTCCCAAATCTTTTTCTTTGATAAATCTCCAGATTTCCATAGCATGTGTATGACTGCAGTTAAAGGTCCGGTCTACGAATTTGACCTGGGGTACTTCCTGTTCGATAAAAAAGCCGAGTTCTTTTTTTACCAGCTCGATATCACGAAACCGCATTTTTTTATCGATCGAAGAAAGACAATAACTACAGGAGAACGGACAGCCTCTGGAGGATTCATAATAAATGATCTTGTTTTTGAACTGTTCCATATCTTCATAACAGAATGGGATCGTGCTCATATCCACCGGCTCTGCCATTCCGGTAAATGCCACCGTTTTGTCCCGTTTCCGGTATGCGATCCCCGGAACCCGCAAAAGTTCTTCTTCCCGCTCACTTTCCTCTGCTTCTATATAACAGCGGCACACCTTTTTAAACGTATGCTCGCCCTCTCCGATAAACACTCCGTCGATTCCCGGATTTTCTGCTAATAACGTCTCTACCTCATAGGAGACTTCCGGCCCGCCAACCCAGATCGGTGTATTCGGACATAATTTTTTTAATTCTTCTATTAATTCCTTTACATACGCAATATTCCAGATATAGCAGGAAAAACAGATGACATCCGCATGCTCTTTGTAAATGCCTTCTAAAATCTCCTCTACTCTGTTGTTGATCGTATATTCTAACTCCCGATATTCTTTTGCATATGCCCTTAAGCTGTAAACTGCCAGATTGGAATGGATGTATTTTGCGTTGATTGCATTCAGTAATATTTTCATAGTTTCTATCATAGCACAAGGTGCAAACTTTTGCCACTCCCGGCGATGCTTTTCGGAATGCTGTCAGTGGGAAAGTACAGGTTCGGGTGACACGCTGCGTTTTCTGTAGTTCTGTTCTCTATTCAGGAATGTAGATTACAGACTGCACCTATCAAATATGGAAGGTTTCTTTTTGTGCAACGGAGATGAAACTCAGGAAATCGTGAAGCCCTTTGTCGAACACGATTTCCGTTTTCAGAGGTTCATCGGAGTGTTCTGCGCAAGGAAACCTGAAATATTTGATAGGTGCAGTCTGTTCATTCACTTACTTAATAAAATTTTACAGAATTAAAGAAGGCGCCCCTCCACCTTTCGGCTTTGGAACACCTTCTTAATTTCTCATTCCCTATTTATCATCTCATCACAATGTAACGGACGATGACATCGATCCCTGCTGCGATCAGAAGTGCTCCGCCTCCGATGTAGGCTTTTGACTTCTGCTCAAATCCCAGCCGGTAGCCCGTATAGAGCCCGATGATGACCATTGCGATCGTGACGCAGATAATCATAATTAATACTGCTTTTATATCTGCCTCTAAGAATGCAAATGCGATTCCTGTCAGGATCGTGAATATCGTTCCTTTTGCGATCGAAAAGAAGGTTTTTTTAATATCCAGACCATCTTCCCGTTTCTCTACGATCCTTTCATTTCTCCATGCTTTGACAAACATCCGAAGACCCATGCCAAACAGGATCAGAATTGCAAGTATCCTTCCTATAAAGGCTTCTCCACTCAGTTGTGTATCATACTGGTTCAGGAGAGTTACCAAAAAGCTGCCGATGAGAAGTGCGATTGTCTGCCACAAGGCGATCACGGTAACTGCCATGGATAAGCGTTTCTTTTCCAGTTTTGCGACTAATGCACCCTGACACTCTACTGCCGCAAAAGTATCCAGCGACATGCCAATGGTAATCAGCACAATTTCTATCCAGCTCATTCCTCCCTCTCCTTTCCGTTTCTGTTAGTCTTCGTCTGTTCCTACGCCCTCAGTACGGATAATGAATTTCACTTCTCCAAGAGTATCCTCAGAAATATCTGAGAATGACTGATAATCTGAACCAGCCTGCATTACTGCTACAACTTTGTTTAACATACCTTTGACATCGCCATTGTAGGTATCTGCTAACTTCTGTATTCCTTCTTCATCGAATTTTACCATTCCCTCATTCAATGTTACGGAACCGTCTGCTAATTTGCCAACACCATCTGTTAATGCCGGTACCTGATCAGCAAGTGCCTGTGTACCATTCTTTAATGCGTCCATTCCTGTTACTAAGCTGTAACCGTTAGACTGTACTGCTTCAATTCCTGCTGCTACTGTTTTCTTTGCTGACTCAGCTCCTGCGATCGCACCCTGTGCTGCTCCACTCTTAGCTCCTGATAATGCTGCTGTCTGAGCTGCCTCGGTTGCTCCTGTTACGGCACCCTGTGCTGCTCCGCTCTTAGCTCCTGTGATCGCTGCCTGCTGTGCTGCTGCTGTTGCTCCGGATACTGCTCCTGCTGCTGCTCCACTCTTAGCTCCTGTTACAGCTGCCTGCTGCGCTGCTGCTGTTGCTCCGGATACTGCTCCTGCTGCTGCTCCCTGTTTTGCTCCTGTTACGGCTGCCTGCTGTGCTGCTAATGTTGCTCCTGCTACCGCACCCTGGGATGCTCCCTGTTTTGCTCCTGCTACCGCACCTTTTTCTGCTCCCTGCTTAGCTCCTGTTACGGCTGCTTTCTGTGCTGCCTGCGTTGCTGCATTCTCACATGCTGCTGCTACACTGGCACCGGAATTTTCTCCAATACCTGATGCAATCTGATCAATCAGTGCATATGCCTTTGCTTCTGCGTCTGTACTCGTAGCTTCACCGGATGCTATCAGACCTGCTTTCAACACGTTAACTAATTTTGCATTTCCCTTTAATGCTGTAGAAACAGTACTTGTAGTCGTTGCTTTTGCCTGATTTGCAATTGCCTGACGCTGTCCTGCATCAAATTCTGCTTTGACTGCTGCGGCTGCTAATTTCTGGATATTGCCTGCCTCAGCATCTACAAGCTGGTCTGCCTGGCTCTTAATATCTGCTTCCTGTGCTGTTACAAGTGCTTCCGCCTGTTTTGCAATTTCTGCCTGCTGTGCTGCTACGGTATCAGCTGCCTGTTTCTTAATCGCTTCTGCCTGTGCATCTACGGTTGCAGACGCCTGTTTTTCAATGCTTTCTTTCTGAGATGCCACAGTATCGGCTGCCTGTTTCTTAATGGAATCTGCCTGTTTGTCTACGGTATCAGATGCCTGTTTTTCAATGCTCTTCTTCTGGGATGCTACCGTATCGGCTGCCTGTTTCTTAATGGAATCTGCCTGTGCATCTACAGTCTCTGATGCCTGCTTAGAAGCGGCTGCTTTTTCTTCTTCTGTCATTGCAGTATTTAAGGTTGCATCTAAGGAAGATACACCATTGCGAAGAGATTCTGTGCTGCTGTTTAAGGTTTTTGCACCATCTGCTAATGCAGGAACTTTACTTCTTAACTGCTCTAAACCTTCACGAAGCTCTTTTGTTCCGTCTGCTAACTGTGAAGAAGAATCAGAAAGTGTATCAATTGCATCATCTAAATCGCTTAAGTCTACGAAATCTTCTACATTGTCGCTGCTTGTAATACCGCTTAACATAACGCTCATGGTCATATCCATGGAGAAATCTTTTACGTCAGCAGTTACTTCTACATATTCCGGGATATCAATATCTTCGGAGAAATCAGAAGAAGTTACTTTTAAGCTGTCCTTTAAGCCCGGCATTGCAACGCCGACCACCATGTTCTTGTCACCGTCAGAAATAACTTTACCATTCTTAACCTCAACGTTTGTAAAGCTGTCGTCTAAGATCATTCCTGTCATAATGGTAAATGGTACATAAACGCTATACTTCTTACCGTCTACAGTTGTAGTAGTTTTCTGGTTGTTCTTGTAATCAAAACGGATCGTAACTTTTCCGCTCTTGCCTGCGATTTCATCCGGATCCATTTTCTCACCGTCTAAGTAGTAAGAAATGCTCTGTTTTACAGGAAGCTCTTTATCTGTTTTTCCCTGATAATAGATATCTTTTCCTTTTGCTTTCCAGGTGATCTTTCCGTCTTTTTCTTCAAACTTCTCTTTACCTTTGACATTCTTGATGTCTTTTAAGTCTGAAACGTCTTCAATTGTCTCATTTCCATCCGGGTTCTTTAACCAGTCACTGACAATGACATCTTTTGCTTTTCCGGAGTTATCTGCAACAACGTAAACAGTCTCTTCTTTTCCGACTTCTTCGTCTGCTGCTTTGCTAATCTTAGAAGAAAGAACTTCTTTTAAGTCTTCTTCATCATCTTTGTTATCTTTTTTGTCTTTCTTATCGGTAGACTCCTGTGTAGTCTCTGCCTTTGTAGATGTCTTTGCTGCATTAACAGTGTATACACCGGCACTTCCGCCTGCAACGGCGATGGTTAATACGCCAGCTGCAATACGGATCACATATTTATTTTTAAATCTTCTTTTTAATTCAGGTAATTTCATCTTGGTTCCTCCTTAATTTTTTTGCACAAATCCTTTACTTGTCTTGCAGATTATCTTATCAAAAATCATAAACATGGACGGCAGTATGAAGATTACTACGAACATACTGATGATCGCACCTCTTGCCATCAGTGAGCAAAGAGAAGCTATCATGTCTACGTTTGAATATAGACCTACACCAAATGTTGCTGCAAAGAAACTCAACGCACTGACAATAACGGACTGCATAGATGCTCCTAAGGCAGATGTAATTGCCTCCTGCTTTTCTACTCCATTGTATCTTGCTTTACGATACTTCGTTGTCATCAGGATTGCATAGTCTACGGTTGCTCCTAACTGGATCGTTCCAATTACGATTCCTGCAATAAACGGAAGTTTCGTTCCTGTAAACGCCGGAATACCCATGTTAATGAAGATAGCAAACTCAATAACCGATACTAAGATAATTGGTAAGGATATTGATTTGAATACGCATGCAATAATTAAGAAGATCGCACCGATGGATACTGTACTTACGACGTTGAAGTCATGGTTTGTGATCGTGATCAAGTCTTTTGTACAAGGTGCTTCACCGATCAGCATCGCATTTTTATCATACTTCTTCATGATCTTTTCAATCTTATCACACTGATCATTTACTTTATCAGATGCCACCTTATATTCAGAACTGATCATCAACATCTGATAGTTCTCATCCATAACAACTTCTTTGATGTCTGATGGGATCATCTCTCTTGGTACGGTCGGTCCTACCAGACTGTCTAAACCAAGGGTCGCTTTTACACCATCCACGTCATCAATCTTGCTCATCATCTCGTTCACTTCTTTTGGCTCTAAGGATGAATCACAAAGGATAATGTGTGTAGAGTTCATTGCAAATGTTTCGTCTAACTTGTCATTTGCGACAACACTGTCCAGATTTCCCGGAAGTGTACCGGCTAAATCATAGTATACTTCATAATGAGTATAACCCCAAAGTGCAGGAATTAATACGATAATAAATGTTACGATAAATGCTTTGTAGTGTTTTACTACCCATCCGGAAATAACACCTAAATCCGGGATAATCGCTTTATGTCTTGTCTTGTCGATCGCTTTATCAAATACAAGGATCATAGACGGTAATACGGTTACACAGCAGATAACTCCGAAGATAACACCTTTTGCCATGGTAACACCAAGGTCAAGACCAAGGGTAAAGCTCATGAAGCAGAGTGCGATAAATCCTGCTACGGTTGTGATAGAACTTCCGATAACGGATGTCAGTGTGTTGGAAATTGCATGAGCCATCGCTCTCTTCTTATCATCCGGGAAACGCTCCTGGTTCTCTTCATAAGAATGCCACAGGAAAATGGAATAGTCCATCGTAACACCGAGCTGTAGTACCGCCGCAAGTGCCTGTGTGACATAGGAGATCTCTCCGAAGAACACATTCGAACCTAAGTTGTATATAATTGCCATTCCGATACTTAATAAGAAGAATACCGGGATCAATGCAGAGTCCATAGTCAGTGAAAGTACGATGACTGCAAGGATTACTGCGATGAGTACATAAATCGGTACCTCTTTGTCTGACAGGTTCTTCGTATCTGTAACGACTGCCGACATACCGCTTATGTAACACTGTTTGTCTGCTACGCTTCGCAGCTCTTCGATCGCATCCATTGTTTCATCGGATGACATGGAGCTGTCAAAGAAAATTACCATTAAGGTTGCATCCTTGTCCTCATTGATGAATGCATCCTGTACCTTATCCGGTAACATGGTTTTTGGAATAGATAAATCTGCTAAGGAATCATACCAGAGAATTTTTTTCACATGGTCTACTTTTTCCATGTTCTTTCTCATCTTTGAAATGTCCTGATCTTCCATTCCTTCTACTACGCACATGGAAAATGCTCCTGTGCCAAATTCGTCCAAAAGAATGTCCTGACCCTTCATGGTGTCAATCTCTTTCGGTAAATAAGTTAGGATATCATAGTTTACTCTTGTGTGAAAATATCCTAGTGCTGCTGGGAAGAGCAAAATGATACTCGCTATCAAAATCGGAATACGTAATTTTACTACTCCCTTTCCAAAATTAATCATCTTTCCTCATCTCTTTTCTTTAATCTCGAACTTGAGTATAAAAAAAAAGACCGAATAAATAAATATCCAATCTTTTTTTGCTGTCTTTTACGATTATACATTTCGGTGCTTTTGTATTGCGCCCTATACATTTCTATCCATGTGTATATTTTGTTACTACATTTCAGATAATATCTCGTCCAAAGAACGTTTTATCACATATTGATAAATATCTGCCACTTCTTTTGGCGGTATCACCATATTGCTCTTGATCCAGCTGATCGCCACAAAACACATGGACTGGCTGTAATACTCTGCTAAATGATCCGGTGTCAGCCAGGCATGTACCGGTTTCTTTCCGGTTACCTTATTCTCAATAACTCCTAAGATGATCTGCTTGATACAGGACTTTACAATACTCTCAAAGGAATTCTGTCCTTCTAACTTACACGCCTTACTATAGAAGTCCCGCTCTTTTTCAATGCTTGTAAACATCAGCACCAATGCCTCATGCACCATACCATTCTGAAGAAGCGGTCCGATTGGTTCTATGATCTGTGTCATGATGATCCATTCTAACAGTTCATACTTGTCCTGAAAATGATTATAAAATGTCGGACGGATGACTCCCGCTTTATCTGTGATTTCCTTAATTGTAATCTTTTCTATCGGCTGTTTTAAGGTCAGCTCTTTAAAACTCTCCGCCAACAATGTGTCCACGGCGTTCTTTCCCTGATTTGTCATAAATTTCCTCTCAACTGCAACGGAATGATCCTTGTTCTACGACAGCTATAAAATAGCACGAAACCGTAAATATGTCAAATTTTCCGTCCCCTTTTGGTACTTTTTTATCATTCCTCCTCATCAAATTCCACGGTTACAAAATATCCTTTTTCTGTTTCTTTTACATCTATCACTTTTCCCTCTCTGCTCTGTAAACGTTCATTATATTTATAGTTTGCAGACATCGCATATGCCCGTCCTAACGTATAGTAATAGGAATTTGGCAGCTTGCCCTCTGTGACCGGCAGGATATCTCCGACTTCTAAGAGTCCTGTCCGCTCCATTTTAAATTCCATCTTCCGCATTTTGTTTCCTCGATCCTTCTATTATTATTCCTCTATGCTCAGATTCTTCTATGTTCTGATTCTTCTATACTTTAACCCTTATACCTTCTTTTGGGTCACAAATAATGTTGGCAGTGCCATTTCGCTATACTGTGTGGAAATGATCTCGCTCTTTGAAATCCTTGAATACACTCCCCTGAATTTTCCACCATAAGTAAATAATCCGGTCAGGTTATACACCGGGAAAAATGTACGCTCGCCCTGTGCCAAATCTATATTCATGGTCTGATACGGCACACAGAATTCCTGGATCAGATAGGTGCTGTCTGCATTGTTTCTTTCCTTATAAAAATGTTCCTTCCATTCGTTTGCGTCGCACTCCACACCTGCATGGATTCCCTGTGAACCATAGGAATCCTCCGGTTTTAAAATCCACTTGTCTTTTTCGGTCAGGATTTCTTCTATATTTAAACGCTCATCATGGATGCTGTAGGTCATCGGTACATGAGCCTTTACAAATGCATTTTCTTCCTCTGTCAGAAATGCCTGCGTCTGTGGCAGATGTAATATCTTGTATAGGATTTTATTGTGGGCGATCTGCGTTCTGAAATCTCCGATCAAACATACAGCATTGTCCTTTACTGCTGCAATAAAATCTCCTACCTCTTCATAGTGCTTCATGATATCACTGGTAACGGCACGGCGGTAGATCGCATCCACCTGCATTCCGTCCGGTGTATACAGTGTACCATCCTTATATTGCAAATTTCGGATCTCACAAAGCTGTGCCTTGCATCCATGTGCCTTGAAATGCTCTGCAAAAATCTGAAATTCCATCTCTGTCGCATTTTCCATAAAATCTACGATCGCTACATTCGGATGTTCTTTCGGATTCTGACTGCTATGGTAAATCTCTAAAAATGTCTCCACCCAGGAATCAAAAAGCTCGAAACTCTTGAACTCATGGGTTTCTGCCATTTGCTGATAGGCTTTTGTCTTTTGGATTGCGATGTTTAACTCCCTGTCCTCGTTCATTGCCGAAGTTCCGTCGGTGTTAAATTCGCAGAATTTGAAATCACCTGTTTCTTCATTATAAAAGATGTCGATCCTTGCGATCGGGATCGGGCTGTCATAGGTCGGTTCTCTTAAGATCAGTTCCTCTAACTTCGGCTCGAATCCGAAAAGTTTCCGATAATCGTTATCTTTTTCATAGGCATCCATGACTTTATAAAAGATACCGCACATCGTACTGACCAGATCGGAGAATATCCGCTCCTCCCGTCCGGTAAAAATCTTTGGAACATAGAGTGCTTTGACACATCTGCCATGGTACTGCGCCGTCGAGTTACGGATATATTCGTTTGCCTCTTTTGCCGTCCTCTCATGGGCTTCTATGTCCTGCTTTGTAATCTCAATATATTCATTCGTCAATCTGGTTGTCTCGCTCATTCTGCTGCCTTCTTTTTTCTAATAATTTCTGCATTGGTTCTTGGGAAAACTGCTGTAGGTAGGCAAAGATCTCGCCTGCCTTTCTTCCATATACCATGCCGTCTTCTCCATAGCTTATGACATTTTCTTTCGCCTGTGCAATATCCTCTTCTGTCGGATTTCCCAGATACCTGCGTATCTTTGTGATATTTCCTCCATAAAAAATATCCCGAATCAGGGAGACATAGGCAAATGCTTCTTCCTTTGGAAGACTGTCTGCCATGCGGATTTCAATATAATTTTTCAACCGCACATCCGGGAAAACCATGGACAGCATATGCTCAATCTCTTCCTCTGTCATGAGTCGTTCTCTATAGTACTCCGCTGCTGACCACTCTCCGGTCGGCATAATAATACCGTGGTCTTTCGCAAAGATGAGCGGCACATGATAGACATATTCCGCATAGGTGCAAAAAGAAAATTCCTCGCTCATACTTCCCGGAACAATCCCACACCGCTTCTTATCCACATGATTCCAGATGGTGGTTCTTGGAATATGCTGTTTTACGGGAATTCCGTCTATAACCGCTGTGTTCTCCGTCAACAGCGCCAGCACCGGGGATAACATCTGGGCAAGCTGGAATTTTTTCACAAAATCCTGCTCGTTCAGATAGTCGATCGACACCTGCGTGGAAGCACTTCCGCGCATCATGCGGATTCCCATGGTCTCCGTGTGCTTAAAATATGCATCCATGTATTCATATCGTCTCTTTGGAATCAGTGGCAGCTCTGCGGCTTTTGCATACGGCTGATAGCCACAGGTTTCGAGCCGCATATGGCGTAGTCCTAAATAGGACTCCATTCGTTTTAAGAATCCTTCGTAGATCTGTTCTAATTCCTGTACGGTCTTTCTTGGAAAAATGCTGATCTCTAACTGGGCTGCCGGCTCTAAACTGATCGCATACTCCATCGTCACACAACCTAACAGGGAACGCTGCTCATACTCGCACTGTTCGTTGCCAAATACTGCTTCTAACAATTCCGCTATCTCTTCATATGTTGCATTGGTATTGTCTTCTTTTATAACAAAATGTTCTATTTCAACTCCAATCCTACGGTTATAATCCTCCTTACAGCCTGCACGAAAATAATCTGTAATCTTTCTTATATTCATTCCTGCAAGATCCATCACTCAGCCTCGTCTTTCTATGTTGTTTCCGTTTTGCTTAGTATGCCTAGATATTCCCCCAATGTTTCAAACTCGTCCTCAAAAATACAATGACATAATGCATTTTTACGAATTCCATCTAAACACTCTGCAAAATCCATCCATAAGACCCCGCTTACTTCTTCCTTTTGTAAACACATTCCTTCCGGTTCTATGTTTTTCTCCAATATAAAAATAGCACTGATTTCATGATTATGAAAGGGTTTTCCATAAAATTTCTCTTTTACGTCCCCTTCGTGCATGCCAAGAAACCGTAAGTCCTCTGGGCTTACGGCGATTCCAAGTTCCTCTTCTAATTCCCGGACTGCCGATTCCCTGTAATCGGCTCCTGCCGGCAGATGTCCGGCGGAAGAGATATCGTAACATCCCGGAAATGAATCCTTGTTATCACTCCGCTTTTGCAGCAATACATCATAGCCGCTCTTTTTATTCTTCCGAACCAGCCACACATGGGAGGTTCCATGAATGTCACCGTCCCGATGCACCAGTGAACGCGCCTTGACCTCCCCGGTCGGATTGCCTGCACTGTCACGGATATCAAAATATTCTTCCATACTCTGCCTTCTTAATCTAGATTCTTGCAACACCTGTTTCTTTTGCTACCTTGGCTACGGCTTCGGCTACGGCTGTTGCTACATTTTTATCTAATGCACTTGGAATGATGTAGTCTGCACTGAGCAGATCATCTGTTACAAAGGATGCGATTGCTTTTGCTGCTGCGATCTTCATCTCATCGTTGATCTCACTTGCTCTTACATCTAATGCTCCACGGAAGATTCCAGGGAACGCAAGTACGTTGTTGATCTGGTTCGGGAAGTCGCTTCGCCCTGTTCCTACAACTGCTGCTCCTGCTTCTTTTGCAAGGTCCGGCATGATTTCCGGTGTCGGGTTTGCCATTGGGAAGAGAATCGGATTCTCATTCATGGAACGTACCATATCCTGAGTCACACAACCCGGTGCAGATACGCCGATAAATACATCTGCTCCTTTTAATACTTCTTCAAGAGTTCCTGCTTCGTGATTTCTGTTTGTAATCTTTGCCATTTCCTCTTTCTCTTTATTCAGACCTTCTCTGCCTTCATAAATAGCACCTTTTCTATCGCAGAGAATCACATTTTTTAATCCCATTGCAATCAACAGCTTGATGATGGCGATTCCTGCTGCACCTGCTCCGCTGGTTACAACCTTGATTTCTTCCATTTTCTTTCCGGTTAACTTTAAGGCATTTAACAGTGCTGCTAAAGTTACCACTGCTGTTCCGTGCTGGTCATCATGGAAAATCGGAATGTCACAGGTTTCTTTTAATTTTTCTTCAATCTCAAAACAACGTGGTGCGGAAATATCCTCTAAGTTGATCCCGCCAAAACTTCCGGCGATCAGGCTGACTGTCTTTACAATATCGTCAACCTCTTTGGAGCGTACACAAATCGGTACTGCGTCCACGTCTCCAAATGCTTTGAAGAGTGCACATTTTCCTTCCATAACCGGCATTCCGGCTTCCGGTCCGATATCTCCAAGTCCAAGTACGGCTGTACCGTCTGTTACAACTGCTACTAAGTTGGAACGTCTGGTTAATTCATAGCTCTTATTGACATCTTTCTGGATTTCTAAACAAGGCTGTGCAACGCCCGGTGTATACGCCAGTGATAAGTCGTCTTTATCCTCTAACGGACAACGGCATACTACTTCGATTTTTCCTTTCCAGTCATAGTGTCTTTTTAATGATTCTGATGCATAATCCATGTTTTTATCTCCTTTTTGTTACATTTATTTTCTAAATTATCTTTTACTATCATAAGACAATCCCGTTTAGATTTCAATTGTCTGAATGACATCTTTTAAGATATTTGCACTGTCGATCAGCAGTCCTTTTTCACTGTCGGAAAGCTCCGGTTCCACGGTTCTGATAATTCCCTGTGAGCCTATCACTGCCGGAATACTCAGACAGACATCGTCAATCCCGTACTGTCCATCCATTCTTGTCGATACGGTCAGGACTCCTTTGGTATCTTTTAAAACGCTGCTTGCCAAGTAACATACCGACATGGCGATCGCATAGTTTGTTGCACCTTTATTCTTAATGACATTTGCTCCACACAGTCTGACTTCTTCCTGTATCTCATCCTGTTTGTTGGCAAATGTATTCGCATCGTACTCCTCTAACGGCATTCCCGCAATGGATGTTAAGGACCACGGTACAAACGAAGAATCTCCATGCTCACCGAACACATAACCATGTACATTGCTCGGACTGACTTTTGCCCGCTCCGCTAAAATACTTCTAAGACGGCTGGAATCCAACAGGGTTCCTGTTCCAATGACACGCTCTTTTGGCAGTCCTGTAATCTCCTGTACTGCATATGTAAGGACATCGACCGGATTGCTGACGATGATGTAAATCGCATCCGGTGCATAGGACACTACCTGTGCTAATTCTTTGGCAATATCCACCAATACGATTTCTGAGCACAATCCCTCTAATATCAGGGAATATGCGATGGAAGAACCTACTCTTCCTGACCCCAGAATACTTATTTTTTTATGACTGCTCATAAAAATTTCCCTCCTACATTAATCTTCTGACATGCATGATTTCATGCTATCAGTTGCGTAGGAGGGAATCAATTAATTCGCCCGCTAATATTTTGTTAAACTTTAGACAATCTTCGGGATTCCTGCAAATCCTTTGGCTAAATCTTCCTCGGTCGGGATGTAGTCGGACATCTCTCCATTGTGGAATTTTTCATATGCGACCATATCAAAATAACCGGTTCCGGTCAGTCCGAACAGAATGGTCTTTTCTTCGCCTGTCTCTTTACACTTGAGTGCCTCATCGATTGCTGCACGGATTGCGTGGCTGCTCTCCGGTGCCGGAAGGATTCCTTCGACTCTTGCAAACTGCTCTGCTGCTTTAAAGACGCTGGTCTGCTCGACACTTCTTGCCTCTAAGAGTCCATCCTCGTACATCTGGGAAAGTGCCGGGTTCATGCCGTGGTAACGTAAACCTCCTGCATGGTTTGCTGATGGAATGAATCCACTTCCAAGGGTATACATTTTTGCAAGTGGGCATACTTTTCCGGTATCGCAGAAGTCATATACATAACGTCCTCTGGTAAGACTTGGGCAGGATGCAGGTTCTACCGCAATAAACTCGTAATCTGCCTCTCCTCTTAATTTTTCTCCCATAAACGGTGCGATCAGACCGCCTAAATTAGAACCGCCGCCGGCACATCCGATGATCATATCCGGCTTGATGCCATATTTGTCCATGGCGATCTTACTCTCTAAACCGATGACGGACTGATGTAATAATACCTGATTTAACACGCTGCCGAGTACATAACGGTAGCCTTCTGTTGTGGTCGCGGTCTCCACTGCTTCGGAAATCGCACAGCCAAGGCTTCCTGTCGTTCCCGGAAATTCTTTTAATATCTGTCTTCCGATCTCGGTGGTCTCTGACGGAGATGGTGTCACACTTGCACCATAGGTTCTCATAACCTCACGACGGAACGGTTTCTGCTCATAGGAGACTTTTACCATATAAACTTTACAGTCTAAGTCAAAATAAGAGCATGCCATGGACAAAGCAGTTCCCCACTGTCCTGCACCGGTTTCGGTAGTAACGCCTTTCAGTCCCTGCTTCTTTGCGTAATATGCCTGTGCAATTGCAGAATTGAGCTTGTGGCTTCCGCTGGTATTGTTTCCTTCAAATTTGTAGTAAATGTGTGCCGGTGTACCCAGCTTCTTTTCAAGGCAATATGCCCGTACCAACGGTGACGGGCGATACATTTTATAGAAATCCCGGATTTCCTGCGGGATATCAAAATACGGTGTTGTATCATCTAATTCCTGCTTTGCCAGTTCTGTACAAAAAATAGCCGATAATTCATCAACTGTAACCGGTTTTAAAGTCTGTGGATTTAAAATCGGCGCCGGTTTCTTTTTCATATCAGCACGTACATTGTACCATTGCTTTGGCATTTCCTGTTCTTCCAGATAAATCTTATACGGAATTGTCTGTTCCATTGTGTAACTCCTCCATTCTGCTGTTTTTACAGCATTCCATTATTCTATAATCATGCACCTTGTGCTAATTACCTTCTTAAACAGCCTGTTCTATTCTGCTTTTTATTTTTTAAAGATACTGCGCCGCAATTCCCATGTCTTCCGGCGTTGTGATTTTTATATTTGTGTATGCGCCCATTGCCATTTTGACCGGAACGTCCGTATAACGTTCTACAAGCATGGCATCATCTGTAATCGTACCCCTGTCTGTATCCGC
>ERZ773185.1855-NODE-1855-length-14710-cov-3.738997_pt1 | contig 14710 bp, 13 predicted proteins | sample MGYA00580531_ERZ773185 | MGnify/ENA primary metagenome ERZ773185 (study PRJEB29015, sample SAMEA2737799) | human gut metagenome | biome: human gut; feature: human-associated habitat; material: faeces | place: China | collected 2012 ...
CCCCCAAGCCCCGTCGCCGCCACCGTGGCGGCCGTGGCCGCGGCAACGGCCGCCCCGACGCCGAGTAGCCAGACATCAAGCGCAGCCCGCCCGACGAGAGGACCTTCTCGCCGGGCGGCTTTTGTCTGGGCGGCCGGGCCTGTGGCCTGGAGCCAGCTCCATGTCACAACTTTTGATGTGGTTCGCGTTTTCCCAGTTGCCGCTCAATTTCATCCAAAGTTGTGACGTGGACTCTTGCGGACTTGCTGACGCGCCCCCATTGCGTCCGCTGCGTACCGTAAGATGGCCATGCGGCTGAGAGGAGACACGATGTATGAGCTTTCCACCGAGTACTGGTTTGACTCGGCGCACTTTCTGACGGACTACAACGGCAAGTGCGAGAACCTGCATGGCCACCAGTGGCGCGTGACTGCCTACGCGCGCGCCTCAGAGCTGGGCGCGTCCGGCACCGAGAAGGACATGGTCGTTGACTTTGCCACCCTCAAGCGCATCGTGCGCGAGGAGTGCGACGCGCTCGACCACACCTTCCTGGTGGAGGAGGGCTCGCTTGCCCCCGCGACCATGGACGCGCTGGCGGCAGAGGGCTTCAGCCTCACCGTCCTGCCCTTCCGCACCACGTCCGAGAACCTGGCTCGCTACCTCTTCGAGCGCCTGGCCGCCCGCGGGCTTCCCGTGAGCCGCGTGGATTGCAACGAGACTCCCAACAACCGCGCGTCCTTCTCGCCCGACCGGGGGTAGACTCAAGTAAGTGGGCCGGGCCCAGGGGAGCGCCCGGCCGCGCATGAGGCGAGAAGCACGACGGAGGTGGTCATATGGCAGACGGCACGCTGCACGGAGTGAACCTGACGGGTTGGCTCTCGCTTGAGCCGTGGGTGACGCCCGAGCTGTTTGCCGAGGCGGGGGCCCTTGACGAGGACGCCCTGCTCAAGGGGCTTGGCGCGCGCAACTACGCCGAGGTCGTCCGTCGCCACCGCAACTCCTTCATCACGAGGGACGACTTTGTGAGAATAGCCTCGCGCGGCTTCAACGCCGTGAGGCTGCCCGTCCCCTGGTACGCCTTTGGCGACGGCGCGGCGCAGACCATCGGCTTCGTCGGCTGCATGGAGCACGTCGACGATGCACTGGACTGGGCCGAGGAGCTTGGCCTCAAGGTCGTCTTTGCCCTGGCCATCAACCCCGGCGGCCCTGGGCGCGGCGGAGAGGCCACCCATGACCTTGCCGACATGCGCCTTTCTCGCGAGAGGGCGCTCGACGTGGTCTTCAGGCTCTCCAAGCGCTATGCCTCCCGCATGGGCTTCTTTGGCATCGAGCTTGCCGACGACGTGGTCTCCCAGCGCCGGCTTGGGCTGACCCTCACCGAGGGCATGCCCGTCCACCTGCTGCGCAACTACTATCGCGAGGCCTACGAGCTCGTCCGCCACGCCGCGGGCGAGGAGCCCGTGGTCATCATGCCCGACGGCGGCATTCCCGGCGGCTGGGGCCGCTTCATGGCCCAGCGCCACTACCGCAACGTTTGGCTCGACTGCCACCTCGACCGGCGGCCGACCACGCGCGTGGACGTCTCTGGCCCCTCGGGGGTGCGCCGCCTGGTGGAGCGCAACTCTCGCCAGCTGCGCGAGGCCGCCCGCGCTGGCATGCCGGTCATGGTGGGCAAGTGGTCCGCGGCGCTGCCCATCGCGGACTCAGCCATGACGCCCGAGGGCCGCATTGCCCTGGAGCGCGTCTTCACCTCCGAGCAGATCGCCGCCTACGAGAAGGCGCCCGCCTGGTTCTTCAACACCTGGAAGACCTCGGGCCTGCTGCCCGGCTGGGACGCGCGCGTGGCAATGGCGACCTTCGAGCGGGGGATGATCGCCTGATGGCCGGCATGCTCTCCATGGTGGGCACGCCCATCGGAAACCTGCAGGACGCCTCGCCGCGCGTGGTCTCCACGCTGGACGCGGCCGACGTCGTGCTGTGCGAGGACACCCGCGTCACGGGCAAGCTCATGGCCGCCTTTGGCCTCCACACGCGCCTGGAGCGCTGCGACGAGAACGTCATCGAGCAGCGCGTCCCCACAGTGCTGGACCGCCTGCGGGCGGGGGAGCGCGTGGCGTTTGTCTCCGACGCGGGCATGCCGGGTGTCTCCGATCCGGGCCAGCGCCTGGTGGACGCCGCCCTGGACGAGGGCCTTGCCGTGGAGGTCATCCCCGGCCCCTCTGCCGTGACCTGCGCGCTCGTTGCCTCCGGCCTGGCGAGCGAGCACTTCTTCTTCGAGGGCTTCCTGCCCAGGCGCAAGTCCGCCCAGGTGACGCGCCTTCGGGAGCTTGCCCTGGTGCCGGGCACCATCGTCTGCTACGAGAGTCCCCGTCGCGTGGCCGAGACCCTGGCCAACGTGGCCGAGGTCTTTCCGGCGCGGCGCGTGGCGCTTGTGCGCGAGCTCACCAAGCTCCACGAGGAGTGCGTGCGCGGCATGTCCGCCGAGCTTGCCGCCGAGGTCGCGGCCCGCGGCGAAGTCCGCGGGGAGTGCGTGGTGGTCATAGCCGCGCCCGACGCCTCGGAGCTGGAGGACCGCCGCCGTGCCGCATCGGGAGGCCCCTCTACGCTTGAGGAGGCCATCGCCCAGGGCCTTGCCGCCGGCGAGCCCAAGAGCGCCCTGGCCAAGCGGCTCGCCAAGTCCTTCTCGCTGCCCAAGGCCCAGGTGTACGACAAGATACTGGAGCAGTAAATTAGGCCCCGAACCCAAATCGCAGGTGGATTTGGGTTCGGGGCCTTGCCTGTGCGCGGGCTTCTCGCCACGTTTTGTCAGTTGGCCGCCAACGAGGCGAACCCAAAACGTCAGGGATGCACCCGCTGATTGCACTGTTGATGTGCGTTTTGGGTTCCTAATCCTCGCCCCACACGCGCTTTGCCACGCGCTGGACCAGGGCGACCTTGGCCCACTGCTCCTCCTCGGTGAGCTTGTTCCCGCACTCGCAGGAGGCAAATCCGCACTGCGGGGAGAGGCAGAGGTCCTCCAGCGGCACGTACTGGGCGGCCTCGTTGATGCGCCTCACCAGCAGCTCCTCGTCCTCGAGGCCGGGCTGCTTGCTCGTGACCAGGCCAAGGACCACCTTCTTGCCGGCCGCCACGTGGGCAAGCGGCTCGAAGCCGCCGGCGCGCGGCGTGTCAAACTCCAGGTAGAAGGCATTGACGTCCTCGTTGGCAAACAGGTAGGGCGCCACCGGGTCGTAGCCGCCCTCAAAGGCGTAGGTGGAGTGGTAGTTGCCGCGGCAGACGTGGGTGTTGACCACGAGGTCTGCCGGCTTGCCCTCCAGGGCGGCGTTGTTGAGGGCCACGCCCAGCTCGGAGACCTTCTTGATGTCCACGGGGCTCATGCCGGTCTTGGCCACGAAGTCGCGGTCGCAGTAGATGCCCCAGGTGCAGTCGTCAAACTGCACGTTGCGGCAGCCGGCGGCGTAGAGGTCGGCCAGCACCATGCGATAGGCGGCGGCAATGTCGGCGACGAGCTCCTCGTCGGTGGGATAGACCGCGCGCAGGCTCTCCTGCTGGCCGTCGCAGCGGTCCAGGATGACCTCGGAGTAGGTCTGGGTCGGCGCCGGGATGGTCTGGCGGGCCACCTGCCCCTCCTCCTCGAGCGCCTTCACAAACTTGAAGTGCTCCACAAACGGGTGGTTCTCGCCAGAGATCTTGCCCGTGACCACGGCCGTGTCGGCGGTGGTCTCCTCGTCGTGGAACTGGTAGCCCGTGCGCGAGGTGCGGCGCTCGATGCCCGTAAGGCCCCACATGAAGTCCAGGTGCCAGTAGCTGCGGCGGAACTCGCCGTCGGTGATGACGTGCAGGCCCGCCGTCTTCTGCTTGGCAACCAGGTCGCGGATGGCCTCGTCCTCGACGGCGCGCAGGGCACCGGCGTCGATGACGCCCGCGGCAAAGTCGGCGCGCGCCTGTTTGAGCACGTCGGGGCGAAGGAAGCTACCGACCACGTCGGCGCGGAAGGGTGCGTTCTTGCTGTAGGCCATGTCTGGCTCCTCTCGTGCGTCTGCTTGACGAAAAGAGAGTCTGCCAGAGGCTCGCTCCATAGTGAACTACCTAACAACTATCATCATCCATAGCCTAAAACTATGACGTGAGTTGACAAAGGGACTGTCCCTTTGTCAACTCTCATACGGCGGCGAGGTAGGCGCGGAGGTGCTCCACGTAGCGGGCGGCGACGGGGGAGAGAGGACGTCCCGCCAGCCGCAGGAGGCCCACCTGCATCTCCTCGTCGCTCTCGAGCGGGACGGCCACGATGTCCGTTCCGTTGAGGTCCTCCGACAGGATGCCCGAGCTCACGGTGTAGCCGTCCAGGCCAATGAGCAGGTTGAAGAGGGTGGCGCGGTCCGTGACCACGATCTGGCGGTCCACCTGCTCCACGGCGTGCGGCTCCTCCGAGAAGTAGAACGAGTTCTGCGCGCCCTGGTCGTAGGTGAGGCGCGGGTACGGCGCGAGGTCCTCCAGCGTGACGCTGGGGCGCCCCGCCAGCGGGTTCTTCCGGCTCACGAAGACGTGCGGCCGCGCGCGGAAGAGCGGCTCGAAGCGCAGCTCGGCCCGACGCACGGCGCCCATGATGACCTCGCGGTTGTAGTGACTGAGGTAGATGACGCCCACCTCGCTCCTCTGCGTGCGCACGTCGTCGATGATGCCGGCCGTGGTGCCCTCGCGCAGCGAGAACTCGTACTTCTGGCCACCGATCTCGCGCACCAGCTCGACGAAGGCGTTGACCACGAAGGCGTAGTGCTGGCTGCTCACGGCAAAGACGCGCCGGACGGGCGCCCCGTGCGCGTAGCGGCTCTCCAGCAGGTCCGCCTGCTCCACCACCTGGCGGGCGTAGGAGAGAAACCGCGTGCCCTCCTCGGTGGGGGCCACGCCGCGGCTGGAGCGCTCGAAGATTTGCACGCCCATCTCGGCCTCGAGCTCGCCCACGGCCTTGGAGAGGCTGGGCTGCGCTATGAAGAGCCGGGCGGCGGCGGCCGTGATGGAGCCGGCGTCCGCCACCTCGACTACGTACCTGAGCTGCGTGAGCGTCATGGGTCACCTTTCCGCGCGCACTTCTCGCCGTTTTTCTAGGGCTATGCATCAGAGTACAATTAAACAATTAGCGCATCATTGCCATCATTCTGTCATGAGAAGATAGCCGTGGCAGACAAGCCCTCGTTCTTCATCACGACGCCCATCTACTACGTCAACGCCGCGCCCCACCTGGGCACCGCGTACTGCACCATGCTCTGCGACGTCCAGGCCCGCTACCGCCGCGCGGCCGGCTACGACGTCAAGTTCCTGACCGGCATGGACGAGCACGGCGAGAAGGTCGCCGAGGCCGCCCAGCAGCACGGCTTTGCCACCCCGCAGGAGTGGTGCGACAGCCAGGCGCCGCTCTTCAAGGACCTCTGGAAGCAGCTCGAGATCTCCGACGACGACTTCATCCGCACCACCGAGCCGCGCCAGAACCACGCGGTCCAGTACCTCTGGGAGCGCATGAGGGAGTCCGGCTACCTCTACAAGGGCAGCTACGACGGCTGGTACTGCGTGCCGGAGGAGACCTACTTCACCGAGAACCAGGTCAAGAAGTCCGACGAGGAGCGCGGCACCAAGGGCGAGCACCTCTGCCCGGACTGCGGCCGCCCGCTGGAGCGCGTCCAGGAGGAGTCCTACTTCTTCAGGCTCTCCGCCTTCCAGGACAAGCTCCTGGCGCTCTACGACGAGCGCCCCGACTTCGTCCAGCCGGCCTTCCGCATGAACGAGGTGCGCTCCTTCGTGGAGGGCGGCCTCACGGACCTCTCCGTCAGCCGCACGAGCTTTGACTGGGGCATCAAGGTCCCCTTTGACGAGAAGCACGTGACCTACGTGTGGTTTGACGCCCTTCTCAACTACATGACCTCGGTGGGCTACGGCGTGGACTCCGACGAGGCGCGCGCCGAGCTGGCCTACCGCTGGCCCGCGCAGTACCACGTGGTGGGCAAGGACATCATCCGCTTCCACTGCGTCATCTGGCCGGCCATGCTCATGGCCCTGGGCGAGGCCCTGCCCGAGCACGTCTTTGCCCACGGCTTCCTCACCGTGCGCAACGCCGAGACGGGCAAGGCCGAGAAGATGTCCAAGTCCCGCGGCAACGCCATCGCGCCGCAGGACGTCGTCGACCTGCTGGGCGTCGAGGGCTACCGCTACTACTTCATGACCGACGTGGCCCACGGCGAGGACTCCGCCATCTCCTTCGAGCGCATGGAGCAGGTCTACAACGCCGACCTGGCCAACAGCTGGGGCAACCTGGTCTCCCGCGCCCTCAACATGAGCGCCAAGTACTTCGACGGCAAGACGCCGGAGCTGGACGAGGGCTGGGCCAAGAAGGACAACCCGCTGCGCCAGGTTGCCCAGGGCATCGAGGCCCGCTACGCCGGGCGCATGGACGTCATGGACTACGTCGGCGCCAAGGACGTGGTCATGGAGCTCGTCCACGCCGCCAACCACTACATCGAGGACACCGCCCCCTGGGCCGTGGCCAAGGACCCGGAGCGCGCTGGCGAGCTCAAGGACATCATCGTCAACCTGCTGGAGTCCATCCGCATCTGCGCCCACCTCTTTGCGCCGTTCATGCCCGAGACCTCTGCCGAGGTCCTGCGCCGCATGTCGCTTGCCGACGAGGCCGGCACCGACGAGCTGGCCCGCGCCTGCGAGTGGGGCGGCCTTGCGGGCGGCGTCGAGGTCACCAAGGGCGACGCCCTCTTCCCGCGCCTTGCCTCCGAGAAGAAGTAGCCGCGCGTGACGTACTCGAGGCTGGCAAACCCGCGCGAGACCCGCGCGGTCCTGGAGGACTTCGGCCTGGCGACCAAGCATCGCCTGGGCCAGAACTTCCTGGTGAACGACGAGGTCATTGGCAGAATCGTCAATCTGGCCGAGCTCGACGGCAGCGACGTCGTGCTCGAGGTGGGCCCGGGCATCGTTGATGTTGGTCTAGGTTACCCGCGCTTGGAGCCCTGATGGCGGATGCCGCCCTTGTGGCCGCATGCCTTGTTGGGGCCGATACCCGCTGCGCGCGCGGGTCCGCCAAATGTCTGCCGTCCGCGCTGCTGCTTGGCCGGCAGGGGCATATCGTAGTGGCGCTTGGCGCCGCTGGGCTTCGTCATCGCTGGTCTCCTTCGCATTCCGACCCGCTTACGGTAGCGTCTTTCCATCGTGATTCCAAGCGCACCCGGCATCGATGTCATGGCCAGCGGCATCCGCCTCTCTAAAAGTCGCCGAGGCCAGCCTGTGGCTGGTCCCGGCGGTCATGCACCACGCAATGGTGCGAGGCCTATCGAAGATCTTCCCTACTGCAGCGAGTGACTCAGGAAGTCCCTGCCCTGCTCGCTCGCGAAGGCGACCACACGGTCACCGGCGCTAAACGCGGTGTCACCGTTGGGGATGAGGATGTTGCCCTCATGCTCGAGGGCAACAAAGACCAGGCCGTCGGGAATCTGGAGCTCGGCAATCGACTTGCCCACCATCGCGGAGCGCGGGCGAACCTCGCCCTGGACGATCTCGTGACCATCCTTTCCGAGGCGTATGATAGTGAAGACGTCCTCCATGTCGAGACCCTCTTCGACGGACTTCGTGATGATGTCCGCCTGGTCAACGGCGATGTCGACGCCCATAGACTCGTCGAACATCCAGGCATTTGCCGGGTTGTTCACACGGGCGACGACGCGATTCACGCCGTACTCCATCTTGGCGAGCATAGCGACCACGAGGTTGACCTCGTCATCGCCCGTTACGGCAATAATGACGTCGGCCTGGAGCACGCCGGCCTCTTCGAGGACATCCGGGCTCGAACCCATGCCCCTCACAACGGAACCCTCGGGCAGCTTCTCCTCGAGGCGCTGCGCAACGGCCTTCCTTGACTCGACGATGTGAACGTTGTAACCGCGGTTGCCCAACAGAGTGGCGAGGTAGGAACCAACCTTGCCGCCGCCGACAATGATGATGTTCATACAGCCTCCTAATCCGTCATGCCGAGCATGGCGCGGAACTTGCTTGCCGAGGTCGCCTGGACGGCGGCGTAGATGATGTCGCCGTGGTCGAGGACCGTGCCCTGGGTGGGAACGAAGGTCTCGTTGTCGTGAGAGACGGCGACGATGCTTATCTCGCCAATGGCGGTGAGCTCGCGAATAGGACTGCCCTCGAGCATCGGCGGCACGTCGGCACGAACGAGGCGCACGTCACCGGAACCGATGCCGGTGACGTCATCGAGCTCGTTGAAGGTCAGGAGCTCGCAGACGCGCCTCACGCCCCAGTCGGTGGTCGAGATGCTCTGGATGCCGAGCCTGCGGTACGTCTCGGCATTGCCGATCTCGTACAGGCGCGCGATGACGCGCGGAACGCGATAGGTCTGTCGGGAGATGCGGGCGACGACGATGTTCGTCTCGTCAGAAGCGGTGCAGGCGATGACGGCGCTCGTACGATCGATGCCGGCGGCAGCAAGAACCTCACGGTCGAATCCGACGCCCGCGACGGTCTGGCCGCCGAACGTGGGGCCGAGTGCCTTGAGGCGCTCGGGGTCCTGGTCGATGGCGCAGACCTCGTAGCCCTGCCTGTCGAGCTTGCGAGCGAGGCTCGTGCCCATGCGGCCCATTCCTACGACGATAACTTTCATCTTTACCTCTTTTCCGGTGCCTGCTTGATGGCGACGCCGTTGCGATCGATGTGGTTCCTCTTGCGAACGATGGCCTTTCGGGCCTCCTCGAGGAGGAGGATGACGGGCGGCAGCAGCGCCAGGAACACGAAGTCATTCAGGACGAGCGGGCTGGTGTGGAAGACGCTCTGGAAGGGCGGGAACAGCGTGATGAAGATGATGAGTGCGATCTCGAAGAGAATACCCTTGTTGATCTGCTTGTTGGAGAACAGACCCACCGAGAAGACGGATGCGGTCTCCGTGCGGCAGTTCCAGACCTCGCCGATCTGCGTGAAGACGATGGCCGCAAGTGCCATGGTCGTCGCGCGGACGTAGATCGGATCAAGGTCGTTGCCTACACCAAACATCTCGATGCCAGGGTGCCAGCCGTTCATGACCTGGCAGAACATGAACGCAGCGAAGGAGAACAGGGCGCCGAGCATTCCGTACCACAGGAAGGCTTTACGCATGACCTTGCCGGAGAGCAGCGGCTCGTTGGGGTTGCGAGGCGGGTTGGCCATGACGTCAGCCTCGGGAGGCTCGGTGCCAAGACCAAGGGCGGGCAGCATGTCGGTGCCAAGGTCGATGGTGAGGATCTGCATCGTCGTGAGCGGCAGCGGCACGGCGCCACCGGAGAGCAGGTAGATCGCAGAGGGGACAGCCTCGGGCACGTTGGAGTTCAGGATGTAAAGCATGAACTTCCTGATGTTCGCGTAGACCGCGCGGCCCTCTTCGATGGCGTGGACGATCGAGGCGAAGTTGTCATCGGTCAGAATCATGTCCGCGGCCTCCTTGGCCACGTCCGTGCCGGTGATGCCCATGGCGACGCCGATGTCAGCCCTCTTGAGGGCGGGGGAGTCGTTCACGCCATCTCCGGTGACGGCGACGATCTCGCCCATCTGCTGCAGGTTCTCGACGACGCGCAGCTTCTGCTCAGGCGCCATGCGGGCGAAGACGACCTCGCCCTTCAGGGCCTCCTTGAGCTCGTCGTCAGAGGTCTTCTCGAGCTCGACGCCAGAGAAAACGCGAGGGTTCGGGCCCTGGACGATGCCGATCTTGCGGGCGATCGAGAGGGCGGTCAGGCCATAGTCGCCCGTGATCATGACGACGCGGATGCCAGCACGACGGCACTCGGCCACGGCGTCGGCGACCTCGGGCCTGGGCGGATCCTGCATGACGAGGAGGCCGACGAAGGTGAGGCCACACTCGATGTTCTCGGGCGTGTAGTCGCTCATCGAGCGGGGAATGGAGGCGTCGTCCGGGCTCAGGGGACGGTAGGCGAGGGCAAGCACGCGCAGGCCGTTGGCGGCATAGCCGTCGTTTGCGTCCATGATGCTCTTGCGCATCTCGTCGCTCATCGGCATGACCTTGCCGTCGGTGCGGTAGTTGTCGGAGAGGCGGACGACCTCGTTGGGAGCGCCCTTGACGAACGCGACGCGGCTGGCGCCATCGAGCGGACGCTTGAGCTGGTGGATGGTGGTCATGCGCTTGCGGCGACTCTCGAAGGGGAGCTCTCTCACGCGGGGCATCTCGCGCTCGAGGTTCTCGAGGGAAAGGCCAGCCTTCTGCGCGCTGACGAGCAGGCAGGCCTCGGTCGGATCGCCGAGGACGGTGTAGCGACCACCCTCCTCGTCCGGCTCGACGAGACGGGCGTTGGAGCAAAGGGCACCACCGGAGACGAGCAGGCGAAGCTCCTCGTTATCGGCGGCCTCCCACTTGTCCTTATCGCAGAGAATCTCGCCCTTGGGGGCGTAACCGACACCGGTGACCTCGTACTCGCGGTCGCAGGTCCACAGGTGGTTGACGGTCATCTCGTTCTGGGTGAGGGTGCCGGTCTTATCGGTGCAGATGACGCTCGTGGAGCCAAGGGCCTCGACGGAGCTCAGCTTCTTCACGAGGGCGTTGCGCTTGCTCATGCGCTGGACGGCCATGGCGAGGGACAGCGTGACCGTGGGGAGCAGTCCCTCAGGGATGAACGCCACGACCATGCCAAGGGCGAAGATGAACGACGAGGCTAGGCCATTGCGAACAAACAGCACGTCGAGGAGGAAGAAGACGATGCCCATGCAGAGCGCGAACAGGGTGACCTGCTTGGTCAGGCGGTCGAGCTGACGCTGGAGCGGGCTCTCGGAGTCCTCCATGTTCTGCGTGAGGCTGGCGATCTTGCCAAACTCGGTCGCCATACCAATCTTGGTGACGACGACGCGTCCGTTGCCCTCGGAGACCGAGGTGCCGGCGAAGACGAGATTGGGGGTCTCGGCGGCGGTGAGGTCGGCCTCGAGGACGGCGTCCGCGGTCTTCCTCACGGGGTTCGACTCGCCCGTGAGCGTCGACTGATCGACCTGGAGGTCAGACGCGCGCACGACGCGGCCGTCCGCGGAGATCTTGTCGCCCTCGGCAAGGACCATGACGTCACCGGGGACGAGGTCCTCCGCGAGGACCTGGGCCTGCTGGCCGTCGCGCATGACGTTGACGTAGGACGGCAGCATCTTCTTCAGGGCCTCGGTAGCCTTGTCTGCCTGGTGCTCCTGCCAGAAGCTGAAGCAACCGTTGATGAGGTTGACCAGCCAGACGGCGACGCCGAGTTCGGGCATGCCGGCCACAAAGGCGATTATGCCGGCCACCCAGAGGAGGATGGCCATGAGGTGCGTGAAGTTGGAGAGGAACGCAATGACCGGCGACTTCTTCTTACCCGCCTGGATAAGGTTCTTGCCGTACCTGGCCTGCAGCTCGCTCACTTGGTCACTCGCGAGGCCGGCTGCGCTCGTGCCTAGCGACTTGAATACCGCGTCGCTCGTGAGTGCCGCGATCTGCGGCATCTCCTCCTCATGCGAATCGGACATGGTGTTCAAGGACCCTCCTTTCCTTGTTAGGGCACGCGTCTCGTGGCGCGTGCGACTGACGGCCGCTTCGCCGTCGCAAGGGGGAGGATATCCTCGTGAGGACAATGGTTTTCAGTCTTTTTTGGGTGTGGGTAATTCCACACCTCGCAGGCATAAAGTGCGTGTGAAGGTGACCTAAAGATAGGCTAAAGACCGAGGTAAAGCGCTTAATACGTCCTTATATGCCTTGTTGACATATGTGTAGGCGCGAAGCTTGCGGGTCGAGCTCGAGCCTACTCGCGATACGGCTCGAACCACTAGCTGAAAACTCTATTCGTCCGCGACGCGCATCATGCGGTAGCCCACGCCAATGTGCGTTTGGATGTAGCGCGGGTGAACCGGGTCGGGCTCGATCTTCTTGCGAAGGGTTCCCATGAAGACGCGAAGCGAGGCGAGGTCCGCCTGGTGGTTGTTGCCCCAGACCTCGTGCAGGATGAAGCTGTGCGTGAGGACCTTGTCGACGTTGTGCGACAGAAGGCAAAGGAGCTTGTACTCGATGGGCGTCAGGTGCAGTTCCCCGTCGTCGAGGTATGCGATGCCTGCCGTGTAGTCGATTCGCAGGTCGCCGTTCTGGAATGTCGAAGGCTCCTGTCCTTGCGTGGGCGACTGATAGTTGAGGCGTCGTAGTGTCGTGCGGATTCGCGCCAGCAGCTCGCCCACGGAGAAGGGCTTGGTGAGGTAGTCGTCCGCGCCTGCGTCGAGCGCGCCGATCTTGTCGGCATCTTCGCTCCTCGCAGAGACGACGATGATGGGCATCTGAGACCAGCTGCGAATGGCACGGACGACCTCGATGCCGTCGATGTCGGGAAGCCCGAGATCGAGGAGGACCACGTCCGGCGCGCTCGAGGCGGACGCCGCAATGGCGCCTCTCCCGGTGCTCTCGCTGAGGTGGCGAAAACCCTGCGTGTCGAGAGTCGTCAGGATGAGGTTTCTGATCGTTGGGTCATCCTCGACCACGAGAATCGTGGGACTCGATTCAGTCGGCATCTTCCTGGGCTCCTTCCGTGAGCTCATAGCGTGGCAGCGCGAACTCGAACGCGCATCCGCGGGGAACAGCGTCCCTCACGACGATGCTACCCCCATGTGCCTCCACAATCGACTTGCAAAGGGAGAGGCCAAGCCCGACGCTTCGCTTGGAATCCGCGAGCGCCCGGCCGATTGTATAGAAGGATTCGAAGACATGCGCCTTATCGCTATCTTTGATGCCGGGGCCATCATCTTCGACCCTGACAATGGCCTCGGTACCTCGCGAGCATGTTGAGACGCGGATGGTCGAACCCGCCTGCGTGTGGGTTACGGCGTTGTTCACCAGATTGACCACGACCTGGACAATCAGCTTGGCATCCACTTTGACGAGGAGGAGGTCCTCGCACGGCTCGATTTCCAGACAGTGCTGGCAGATGTCTGGATTGGCGTGGCGCAGTGCTTCCTCGATGATGTCGTCGAGGAGCTCTACGGTGGTATTTAGCTGGACGTTCCCATTTTCGAGACGAGTGATGGCGAGAAGGTTCTCAACGGTGGCGTTCAGCCAGTTTGCGTCGGATCGAATGTCTCGGAGCAGCTCTCCACGCTTGTCCGCGCTCAGCGCATCTCCGTCCGAGAGCAGAACGTCGGCGTTTCCCGAGATTGCCGTGAGTGGAGTGCGCAGGTCGTGCGAGATCGAGCGGAGGAGGTTGGCGCGAAGCTGCTCGTTCTTGGCTAGCACGGCGGCCTCCTCGCGCTGTTCCAGCGCCTGGATGCGGTTGAGCGCGAGAGACGCCTCGCCCACAACTGCCTCCGCCTCGTTTTGCTCGGCGGGGAGTGGCGTCTTATTGCCAAGGCAGGCACCCATTACGCCGATAACCTTGTCGTCCGAGATGACCGGCAGATAATAGCCGCTTGCGGAGGGGAAGCAGCCGGTCCCGGCACCGACCGCGCCTCTGTTCTCCATAGCCCTATGAGCCATGGGAGTCTCGACGATTGGCTCTGTCTGCGTTGCCGAGACGGCTGAGAAGTGTCTTTGGGGAGCAAAGCCCGAGATGCCCTCGGCATACCAGACGACTTCGGCTTCGAGCAGCTTGGACAGCTGGGCGCCAATCGCATCAATGATTTGCTCGCGCGTAGAGCACCTGCGTAGCGCTTCGTCCGCTTCGAGGATGATCTGCGTCCTTCTATATGCGAGCTGTGAGGCGTGGACTTCGCGTCTGAGCGTCACGGCAACGGCGCTGGCGATGAAAGCGACCACGAACATGACTACGAACGTCACGGGATAGGTCCTGCCCCAGGCGGTGAGCGAGAAGCGCGGGTGGGTGAAGAAGAAGTTATAGAACAGGACCGCGAGGGCGGAGGCCACGAGGCAGTGGAGGCGTCCCACGGTGAGGAGCGAGACGCAGAGAACGGCCAAGACATACGTGATGACTATGCATGCTTCCATGTCGAGGTTGTAGAAGATGGCGCCAAGAACCGTGGCGAGCAGCATCGTCAGGAAGACGATAAGCGTGTCGGTCGCGAAACGCTTGGGCGTGGGATTATCTGACCACGCGAAAACCCTCTGCTCGAACCACGAGACTATGCTCCAATTTGAGCACGGGCTTACCGTGCCGTCCCCATTCGTATTTCGCCCCGACACGAGTTCGACCTTTCTGCTTTCCTTTGAAATAAGTCGTAATTTTTAGAATAGGCAGGCGTCAATCAGGTCCTTGGCTCTGAGCGTCTCAAGCCATGTATCCGGTATTCCCTCAATACGTTTGGAGACGGACGTCCCAAACTCCTCGAACCGGACCTGTCTTGATGGTAGACCAAATCGCGCGATTAATGGCATGGGGGAGGGCTCCCAGTCGCTGCTCGTTCAGACGAGAGGACGCTCAGATACCCCCCATTGACCGCGAACAGCCCTTACGCTCTCGGGCCGCGCGGCGGCGCTCCCGCGATACAATGTCACGCGGCTCATTCGCCTGCGCCGGCCCATTTGCCGTCGCACGTCCTAAGAAGAGGTTCCACATATGGCAGACAAGCCCTCGTTCTTCATCACCACCCCCATCTACTACGTCAACGCCGCGCCCCACCTGGGCACCGCGTACTGCACCATGCTCTGCGACGTCCAGGCCCGCTACCGCCGCGCGGCCGGCTACGACGTCAAGTTCCTGACCGGCATGGACGAGCACGGCGAGAAGGTCGCCGAGGCCGC
>ERZ773185.1857-NODE-1857-length-14696-cov-39.322724_pt1 | contig 14696 bp, 9 predicted proteins | sample MGYA00580531_ERZ773185 | MGnify/ENA primary metagenome ERZ773185 (study PRJEB29015, sample SAMEA2737799) | human gut metagenome | biome: human gut; feature: human-associated habitat; material: faeces | place: China | collected 2012 ...
GCCTTTTCTCGGATTCAGATGCGGCTTCGCCGCGTCAAATTCATCCCATTTGTCATAAATTCCGGCTATGTACAGGATTCACACGGGACGCCTTAACAGGACGTCCCCTACGGTATCGCATACAGGCGATGAAAATGAACGCAGGCCGCTGTTCGCAGGTGGCAGACCGCAAAAAAACACGGCCTGCGGCCGTTTCGTAGGGGCTTCCATGTGGGAAGCTCGCTAGAGAGATTTCGCCACAGCCTAGCCGAGTAGATGGCGGGTCTTTACGAACAACCAGCTACGGCCTTTTCTCGGATTCAGATGCGGCTTCGCCGCTATAAACTCAAACTGACAACGACGCTTCGGGAAACCCTCTGCGCGTAGCGGACGCCCCACGGGTCGCCCCTACAATGCGGCTTCGCCGCGTCAAATTCATCCCATTTGTCATAAATTCCGGCTATCTACGAAATTCACACGGGACGCCTTAACAGGACGTCCCCTACGGTATCGCATAGAGGCGATGAAAATAATAAGCAGGCCGCTGTTCGCAGATGGCAGGCCGCAAAAAAATACACGGCCTGCGGCCGTTTCGTAGGGGCTTCCACGTGGGAAGCCCGCTAGAGAGATTTCGCCACAGCCTAGCCGAGTAGATGGCGGGGCTTTACGAACAACGAGCTACGGCCTTTTCTCGGATTCAGATGCGGCTTCGCCGCTATAAACTCAAACTAACAACGACGCTTCGGGAAACCCTCTGCGCGTAGCGGGCGCCCCACGGGTCGCCCCTACAATGCGGCTTTGCCGCGTCAAATTCATCCCATTTGTCATAAATTCCAGCTATCTACGGAATTCACACGGGACGCCTTAACAGGACGTCCCCTACAGTATCGCATAGAGGCGATGAAAATAATAAGCAGGCCGCTGTTCGCAGGTGGCAGCCCGCAAAAAATTACGGCCTGCGGCCGTTTTGTAGGGGCTTCCACGTGGGAAGCCCGCTAGAGAGATTTCGCCACAGCCTAGCCGAGTATGATGGCTGGCTTTTACGAGCTACGATCCACAAACTACGAGCCACGGCCTTTTCTCGGACTCAGATGCGGCGTTCCGCCGCGACAAACTCAAACTGACAACGACGCTTCGGGAAGCCCTCAACGCGTAGCGGGCGCCCCACGGGTCGCCCCTACAATACGGCTTTGCCGCGTCAACTTCATCCCATTTGTCATAAATTCCGGCTATCTACGAAATTCACACGGGACGCCTTAACAGGACGTCCCCTACGGTATCGCATAGAGGTGATGAAAATAATAAGCAGGACGCTGTTCACAGGTGGCAGGCCGCAAAAAAACACGGCCTGCGGCCGTTTCGTAGGGGCTTCCACGTGGGAAGCCCGCTAGAGAGATTTCGCCACAGCCTAGCCGAGTATGATGGCGGGTCTTTACGAACAACGAGCTACGGCCTTTTCTCGGATTCAGATGCGTCTTCGCCGCTATAAACTCAAACTAACAACGACGCTTCGGGAAGCCCTCAACGCGTAGCGGGCGCCCCACGTGGCGCCCCTACAATGCGGCTTTGCCGCGTCAACTTCATCCCATTTGTCATAAATTCCGGCTATCTACGAAATTCACACGGGACGCCTTAACAGGACGTCCCCTACGGTATCGCATAGAGGCGATGAAAATAATAAGCAGGCCGCTGTTCGCAGATGGCAGGCCGCAAAAAAATACACGGCCTGCGGCCGTTTCGTAGGGGCTTCCACGTGGGAAGCCCGCTAGAGAGATTTCGCCACAGCCTAGCCGAGTAGATGGCGGGTCTTTACGAACAACCAGCTACGGCCTTTTCGCCAGTCGTGTTACAGAAGCGGCAACATTTCATCCAGCTGGACCAAAAGAGCGGATACCTTGTCGGCAATGCGTTGTTGTTCGGCCAGAGGAGGAAGAGGAATACATATTGAAGCTATGATTGCCGCTTTTAATTCTTTTTGATTTGTTGAACCATCACCTGATGACTCTAATTGTGGTTGTAACTTCTTTAAGAAATAAAATATGTAGCGACTATCAATTAAATCATGGGGAACTCGAATCGTAGTAACATGCGAATCTGGAACAATTTTAAGATTATACGGATTATCTTTATCCCGAAAGAATCCAACGCGTCCCATAGTCCCATTTCCTGTTGAATTAATAACTATATCACCAGATAGCATAAATTCTTCTTCAGGATATTTTTTCAACGTACTTAAATCCAGCTTCTTAGCAAGCTCTAAATTAATGCGACCTGGCTTAGTATTGCATTTTTGCGCAAAAACTAACACATCTCCAGTTATACTATATTTGGGAGATTTTCCTCGCTTTATGGTCTTACTAGCAATATCTCCTAATCTTACCCACTCCCAGTTCTCGGGAATATCAAAGGGCTTTTCCTCTTCCGTAATTTCCGGCAAGGGCTTTTCTTTCTTGATTTTCTTTTCTTTGATGAGCTTTTCTTTTTCTGCCTGTATTTCTTTCAAAAGGTCCCGTGCGTTGCCGTCTTCTTTTCGCTGGTCCGTGAGTTTGCCCTGGATGGCCAGTTCCAGCAGCTTGGCTTTCATGGTTTGCTGCAGTTCCCGGTATTCTTCATAGGCCTTATCAATAGCGTCCAGATGGGCAAAAAAAGCGGATACCTTGTCGGCAATGCGTTGTTGTTCAGCAAGAGGCGGGAGTGGGAGAACCATTTTCCCTAATGTTTTTGCATTACAATTTGGTTGTGCTGTTATTGTTGTACCCTTTTTTAATTGTGACCAATACAAGTAACTTTCCATAAAATATTTCAGATATTGAGGCGAGAGCTTTTCACTATATCTTGTTCGAATTAGATATCCTGCATAGACAACATTCTCGGGAACTTCGGAAACCAAGTATGATTTTCCCACTGTTCCGCCAGTCCTCGCAAACAAAATATCATTTTTGCGAAGTAAATATTGAGTGATTTCTTCATTGGGAATATTACAAAATGGAACACTATCCCAATTAACTTGATTGTTTTGAATATCACTGATACGCACCATTTTTATTTTTCCATCTTTTTGTGCGGATGTGTTATATCCATATTTAATAGATGTTGAAAGCGTCCCCCATCTCACCCACTCCCAGTTCTCGGGAATTTCAAAGGGCTTTTCCTCTTCTGTTATCTCCGGCAGGGGCTTTTCTTTCTTGATTTTCTTTTCTTTGATGAGTCTTTCTTTGTCTGCCTGTATTTCTTTCAGGAGGTCCCGTGCGTTGCCGTCTTCCTGCCGCTGGTCCGTGAGTTTCCCCCGGATGGCCAGGTCGAGGATTTTGGCCCGCATGGCTTTGGTGTCGATGTCGAGGTGCTTAGTCATCCTGATCCACCTCCGCCAATTCCTGTCTGAGTACGGCTACGGCCTTGGCAATTTCTTCGGATTTTTCCTGCATGGCTGTCAGGATTTCAGAAAGGCTGCGGCTATCCGCTTCTTCTTCATCGGTCATCCAGGAGATATCGAGGCTGGTATTGGGCCGGCCCTCGATGTCTTCTTTGGTAAATCGGCGCCACCGGCCTTCGGGATTGGTTTCTGCATCATACGTTTCTTTGCGTTCTGTCCGATTATCGGGGCAATACAGTTTCTCGAATTCAGCGAAGTCTTTTTCATTCAAAGGAGCGCGCTTGCCAAAGGTACGCATTTTATGGCGCATGTCATAAATCCACACGTCCTGGGTATTGTCCTGGTCGGTAGTCCCCCGGTCAAAGAACAGCACATTGGTCTGTACGCCCTGAGCGTAGAAAATGCCTGACGGAAGGCGCAGGATGGTATGGAGATTACATTTATTCATGAGGTCACGGCGGATCTGTTCGCCTACGCCATCGGCAAAGAGGACGTTATCGGGTACAACGACGGCAGCCCGGGCCGTCCCTTTGCGGTTAAGGGCATTGTAAATGACTTCCAGGAAATTGAGCTGTTTATTGGATGAAGCATAGGTAAGGTCGTCACGGGTGGCTCGTTCGCCGCCTTTTTTCGTACCAAAAGGCGGATTGGTCAGGATGACATCGAAATCCTTCATCCATTTCCCCGCTGCCGAAAGGCTGTCGCCCTGTTCCAAGCGTCCATCTATATCATGGAGATATTCATTCATAAGGGCCAGGCGATGAGTGGTCGGGACCAGCTCCATGCCGGAAAAAGCTTCATGCCGCTGGAATTGCTGCTCTTCATCGGACAGGTCGAAATAATCATCGGTCTGTTTTTTCAGATAGTCATTGGCGGCCACCATAAAGCCGAAAGTCCCTGCCGCCGGATCACAGAGCCGTTCTCCCGGTTCAGGACGGACCATGCGCACCATCATGTTGATGAGGGGACGCGGCGTGAAATACTGACCCGCGCCGGACTTGGTTTCATTAGCGTTTTTCTCCAGCAGTCCTTCATACAGGTTGCCCAGGCCTTCTTCTCTGGCAGAGAACCAGTCGAGCTCATCAATATCCTTGATGATTTTTTCCAAATTGGCCGGTTCATCAATACTGGTCGACGCATCTTTATAGATGGCATTGACTTTCGGGTTCGGCGTCTTTTGGGCATTGCCCAGGTCCAGCAGCATCTGCTTATAGAAATTCTTGAGTTCCAGCCCCTCTTTGGCTTTCAGCTCATCCCAACGATACTGCGTCGGGATTCCTTCTTCCTGGCCCTGTTCCTTGCTCATTTTAAGAAACAAAATATACGTAAGTTCCGTGACATAGTCCTGATAGGTAATGCCATCGTCACGAAGGACATTACATTCATTCCACAAACGTTGTACGATTTCTTGATTGGTCATAATCTTCTCTTTCTATTAGGCAAATATGATATCATTGATGACATCGACAATTTCATCGGTCTTGTCTTTAAAAATCCGCTGCATCCCTTTATAGCCGCCACGGCTGCGAAAGGCATCGTTAGAGTCAAAGGCGACCTGGGCATTGGGGCCCAGAACATTGTTCAGGAGCAGCTGTTTCTTGATTCGTTCCAGCCATTTCATCTGTGTCGGCGTCCATTCTGCCAAGCCATAGACCTTGCTCATGGCGCGTTCCACCAGGGCATCTTCGGACTCCAGCGGCGTGCCCAGGGCGGCCTGGCGGATAAAGCTGATAATATTAGCGGCCGTCGCTTCTTTATTCACTTGCCGCCAGGCAGACTGCAAATCGCGTTCCCGGAAGCCCTGTGCCTGAAGGATGGCATCGATCTGCTGTAATTCTTTCAAGGTCAAATCCCTCGGACGATTCACGATGACGCCGATTCCCGCAATGGCATTGACGTTGTTCTGGATGAAGGCATTGAATTCTTCCAGATAATCGCCCGGGCCCTCCCCGGTTTTCCCATAGCTCTGACGAACGCTGACCAGCTTATCGTCCTGATGGGAAATAAGGACCTTCTGGGAATCCCCGCGGAAAGTATCAACGAGCAGGATGGCTTGTTCTTCTTTTACCATTTCCTCCTTGCTGCTTTTTTCCAAAGACCGGGCCCATTCAAAGAGGTCCCGAACGCCCGTCGCCGTTTCCAGCGATTTGCGGTCTTTCTCATTCAGACGATGCAGCTTACGCTGCACTTTGGCAATGAGCTGATCCCGATATTCGGCAAAGTCTCCTTGGTCTTCTGCTTCTGTGACTAACTGAAAGAGGTCTCCCAGGGAACGATTTACGTTCTTTTCGTGAATGACGGCATTCATGTCGGTGACTTTTTCCATGCTGGCGAATTGTCCGACGGCATCATAGATATTGAAGCAGTCCATACCTGGGAACAGGCGCGTAGCGCGGCCAATCATTTGTTCAAACAAGATACGGGACTTCACGCGACGCATGAACACCAGGTTCATGATGGATGGAACGTCAATGCCCGTCGTCAACAGGTCAACAGTAACGACGATATTCGGGAATTCTTCATTTTTAAACTCCCGGATATGCTGTTCTTTATGGCGGTCATGGCCGGTAATTTTCATGATGGCATTCGCCGGCAAAGGCTTATCGGCTTGGGCGAAGGCCTCCTGCAGCAGGTATACGATCATATCGGCATGAGAATCGCGGGCGGCAAAGATAAGCGTCTTGCCCAGTTCCCGATCCAGCGGGTCAAGCCGTTCTGCCAAGACATGACAGACGACACGATTGAAGGATTCTGTCACTACTTTCGTATTGAAAGCGTCGACATCAAAATCCATGTCGTCCGGTAACTGATATTTCTTTATAGACGCATCGGGCTCATGGAAGACTTCGACTTCCTCATCTTTATGAAAATGGATACCCCCTTGGGAAAGTTCTGTCGTAATGACATAGGGCGCATTGTGGTCCATCAGATAGCCGTCGAGGACAGCCTGCCTGTAGGTATAACTGTAGACTGGGTTGCCAAAGATGTTTACCGTATTCAATGCCGGCGTCGCCGTCATGCCGATAGCGACGGCGTCAAAGTAGTCGATGACACGGCGGTATTGACTGATATATTCGCTGGGGTCGTAATGTTCCATTTCGTCATCACTCATCTCGCGGTCTTCGAGATAGCCGCGATGGGCTTCATCAACGATAATGAAATCATACGTCCCCGGTGAAAGCTGTGGCAGCTCCGCTTCATTATTAAACAGCCGCTGTACCAGCCCTTGTACGGTAGCGATATGGATGCGGGTATTGGCTTCCGGGGTCTCATCGCCATATTCTTTGACGCCATAAATACTACTGATGGACTGGCCATCCACCTTGTTATCTTTGAGGGCATCTGCCGTCTGCTGTGCCAGGGACTGACGGTCTACGAGATATAAGATACGCCGGGCCCGCTTATTCTTAATCAGCCGGTACATCAGGGCTATGGCCGTACGCGTCTTCCCTGTGCCCGTTGCCATGGCCAGCAGGATACGATGCTTATGCCCGCCGACGGCTTTTTCGATTTCCTGAATGGCCCGCTTTTGATAATAACGTCCGGCAAAATCAGGATAGTAGTTATCCTTTTGCAGGGCCGAATCTGCATCCTCTTCGGGCCGAGCCATTTCCTTCATTTTGATGTCATCCGGCGTCAGCCAGCTTTCAAGGGGGCAGTCGGGGTGATTTTTATTGCGCAGATCACGGAACCAGATACCTGATTGGTTTTTCATCTGAGATAAATAAGGCCGGCCATTGGCACCGAATAAAAATACAGCACTGTCCATGGCATAGGGTTTCCGCCCCTCGGCCACAACATCTCCTGCATTTTTTAGATGCTTATAGTAATCATAGGCCTGGTTCAGCGCATCTGCGGCTACCGGTTCTTCATACTTTTTCGCTTCAATGATACCTACAGCCCGTTCGCCACTGAAAAGGACATAATCAGCACGCTCTTTACTATGAGGCAGCTTCCACTCGGCAATAGCCATATTATGGCCCTTGCGCGGAAGCGTCCCCTTTGTCCAGTTATTAAGCTTTTTACTATCCGCTTCCCATCCGGCATCACGAAGCTGCTGGTCGATGATTTCCCGTGTCTGTGCTTCACTCAACTTGTTCCGGGCGGCAAATTTCCTATTTTTACGCCGCCGTTCCGCGCGGACACTTTCGGACACCTCTACGGGCTGCGTATGCTGAAGCTTCTCGATTTCAGCTGTCAACTGTTCGATTCTCTTTTGCTGGTCGGCAACCATCGTCTGCTGATCCACAGGCTTCTGATACGGCTTTATGTCAGCCTGGGTGAACGTTTCAAGGAACCAGCACCAGACAAAGAACGCTTCCCGGTCAATAGATAAGGCCACCTCAAGGGAGGGATGAAAATCAGCTTCATGAGCCGCTTTATTACGCAAACGGCGAATCTTGTCCAAAGCCGCCGTGACGCTGGACGGATACTCATTACGCGATGCCTGCATCCGCAAAATACGTTCATTCTGCTGTAAATTCCAATCCTTCATTCCATCTAAGCGGAAAATCAGTTTGGTCAGCTGTTCAGCAAAGGAGCCGAAAATCGTCAAACTGCTCTTGGCATCCGAATACATCAAGAGTTCTGCACTATCCGCTAATTTCGCCAAATTGGGATATTCTTTACTCTCAAAATTTGCCAATTTAACCATCCCTTTTCACTTATTTTGCCTCTTTGTCTATCGGTCCGCAGTTTACACTTTTTAGGCAAATAAAGTGTGTATATTTATTATATTCTATCATACCAACTTGGAATGCTTCAAGTAAGGTGTACAAAATTTCGGGACCTGACGGCCACAGGCCGTAAAATAATGCACAGCCGGCGGCCTTGTGCGTAGGGGCCGGCCCGACGGGCGGCCCCTACGGCATCGCATACAGACGATAAAAAACAAAAATAGCCGCCCAGGACTCCCATCGTAAGCGACTATTTTTGTGGTTCTTATTCTGTTAGTACTAGTCACTCAAAGGTAGACGATAAGGTATGCCTATGATATACTAGCTTCGAGGTTCTGCCTAAAACGGTAGGCGGTTGGTCCCTTGCTTCCTAAGGAGGGATTTTGTGTGAACCCTCCAATCCATGGGAAAGGAGGGGATTTGTATGCTTCTGACTGTAGATACTTTTATTGGTATTCTCGGCCTCTGCTTAGGTGCTTTTGCGCTTGGGTATGCCATCGGATGCGCTTCAAATAGAACACAAAAATAGCCGCCACGGATCCCCATCTTGAGTGGCTATTTTTGCAACTAATATTTGGGGCCAACCGTCTATCGGCAGGACCTCTTTCACGTTTATTATACCGTTATCATTTAATCTTCGTCAAGCTAATCGCTCCATAGAAGATAATTTAGCTGAATCGGACTCAGATGCAGCTTTGCCGCGTCAAATTCATTATTTGATTACGACCGCGTATCATCTGTCATAAATTCCGGCTGCCTACAGGATTCACGCGGGACGCCTTAACAGGACGTCCCCTACGATATCGCATAGAGGCGATGAAAATGAACGCAGGCCGCTGTTCGCAGGTAGCAGGCCGTAAAAAAATAAGCACACAGCTCATAAACTGCGTGCTTATCATGTTTTTTCAGAATAGAGATTCGTATTTTTCTTTCTGCCAAGTAGTGTAATCACTATATTTTCAAGTATAATGGACTTATCTAACCATAGTACAAAAAAAGGGGGGATATTATGAGATGTCTGGCTTGTAAATCCGATACGATGGTCGATGCTACGACAACTTATTTTGCACAGGTTTCCTCTGGCTATGTAATCATTGAGAACGTGCCTTGCAAGAAATGTACTCAATGCGGAGAAGAATTCTTTTCTGCTTCCGTTGTAGAATGTATCGAGCAAATTCTTGATAAAAACAATTTATATAACCATGGGTTTTAAGAAGTGTAAAAACGGCACATGGTTCACCTCATTCACAGGTAGATTTATTATTTCAAACGATAATAACGAATACTTTTCCCCCGTCCTTCTCGTTTCAGTTCACCTGAAGCCACCAATTTTCTCAAAGCCCCTTCTATTGAACTGACACTAAGTGATGGACAAAGCTCCCGGATATCCTGCTTGGTAAAACGGCCAATTTTGTTCTGCGCAGCCAGTCGTACCGTGTCTAAGGCAGGTCGTTTTGTTTCCACCAAGGCAAAGCGATCTTCAAAATCCTTATACGCCGCCAAAATAGTCCCGAGGAGATATTTGATAAACGGTACCGGGTCCTCTTTGCCTTCATACCAGCCGTCTTGTGAAGCGGCCAAGGCTTCATAATACAAGTCCTTATTTTTAGCAATTTTCGCTTCCAGAGAAACGTACTTTCCTACATAGAAGCCATTTTGGTACAAAAGCAGTGTAGTCAGCAACCGGCTCATTCGTCCGTTTCCGTCATTAAATGGATGAATACAAAGAAAATCATGAATAAAAATAGGAACAGCCAACAACGGTTCCAATTCAAAATTCCCGATAACTCGATTATATGCTTCACACAGCCGATCCAGGGCCTCTGGTGTCTCATACGGGGCAAGTGGTGTAAAGAGTGTTTCCGTATGCCCATCAGGATAAGTAGCACTAATATAATTCTGCACCGTCTTCGTCTTGCCTGCTGCCGGATTATTCATATGGCTATAGAGAATTTTATGAAGTTGAAGAATATAATTCCGTGTAATTGGGATTGCATCAAAGTTTTCGTGGATGATTTCCAACACATCCCGATAGCCCGCAATTTCTTGTTCGTCGCGGTTTCTAGGCGTCGTTTTTTCTTCAACAAGCTGCCGGATACGCGTATTCGTAGTAACAATGCCTTCAATAGCATTCGATGCTTCTGTACTCTGGATTTTAGCAATCTCAACCAGTTTTTCTAACTCTTCCGGCCGCTGTTTCAAATAGAGTTCCTGTTTCCCCATTTCCTTATAAATAGCTGCAATCAATCCCAACAACTCAGAATCCCATTTGTTATCTCGGATTTTTGAATAATTGAATGCTCTCATTCCCTTACCTCCCATCTATTCCCTTAAATTCTATATAAAAATAAGGGAATAGTCAATGGATTAAGGGAATCCATTGTCATAAATCTGAAGGAAAACGCGCTCTGCTTATTGGTAAAGCTGCCTACTCCAAACTATTGACTTCCCTTGATGAATCGTCATATCTAATCGGACTCAGATGCGGCTTTGCCGCGTCAAATTCATTATTTGATTGCGACCGCGTATCATCTGTCATAAATTCCGGCTGCCTACAGGATTCACGCGGGACGCCTTAACAGGACGTCCCCTACGATATCGCATAGAGGCGATGAAAATGAACGCAGGCCGCTGTTCGCAGGTAGCAGGCCGTAAAAAAATAACCACGCGGCTCATAAACCGCGTGGTTATCGTATTCTTTATGGTGGAGATAAGGAGGATCGAACTCCTGACCTCTTGCATGCCATCTCCAAATTCCCGGAAAATAAGCTCAATTAGTCTCATATGTATCATTTAAATAGTACAAACAGTCCCATATGTCCAATGAGAAAAATACTTCTGGTAGTAATTGCTATACAAAAGCTAACCTACGATAGCCAACAATATCGTATGATAGAAATTAAAGAAATGGAGCATCTAATATTTACACGTCGTTAGCTAACGTATGTTTCGAGGCTTCTCCTTTTCCATTGCGCAGGGCTATTTGCAGGGTGTACGTAGGATAACTGACGCCACCTTCTACTTGTTTTGGCTCCAATACAATCCCATCGACCTTATAGCCATCGACAGCATCGTTGCCCTCATAAAGCATCTTGAAACGGAGTTCATAAGTACCGGATGGCAGATTTTCCATTTTAAAACTTCCGTATTCACAAATCGTGAAAGCACGGATTGGATGAGCATCCTCACCGGTTGTCCAAAGGCGTGCGTACACGGGATTTTCATTATTGCTATTATCAATAACGAGTGCATGATACCCGTCATCATCTTCTACTGGCTGATCCGGTACATAAGCACTGACGACGCCTTCTTTCGGCTTTCCCTTGATGGTTTGAACGACCTTCGTCTTTTCAGCAGGCTGCCGATATTCCGCAACTAAAGGCTTTATGTGTGGATAAAGTAAGGCAACGGCTCCGACGGCAACAACGATAGCTATTAAATGCATTGATTTTTTCATTTTTATCACCTACTAGTATAAATTTATGATTTCTGTAATCCGAATAACAACACTGTTTCATGAAAATAAGATGTACATAATTATTCCCACTATCATTGCCCAATGACAATACTTATGCCGAATAATATCAGTAAAAAAGTTTTTCAATGGCGTCGCAATGTTTTGTATAAATAATCACTGTTTACTTGCATATGTCATTCCTCTAATTAATTTAATCAATCCCATACCTAAAAGATATCTTCCTACAAATGGGCTACCTAGTCCTAGTAATGCCTTGCCATTTTTATTGCAATTATTATAAATAAGATAACCGCGTATTTTACAAACCTTATGGTTTCAGATTTAAAATAACTATACTTTTCCTCATTATTTGTATATTTAGCTAGATTGCTTTCACCTAAGAGAAAAAGTGCAAATCCAGCAACAAAGGAAGCGAAAAAAAAAGTTCCCCCAGTAATATCTATTGCAATATCGCATACTATCCCTATTGCAGAAATACTAATAACAATTCCACCTATGATATAAGGAACGCTATACTTATAATAATGTAAATACACTTTGTTGATTCCTCTAAAAAAAACATTCCAAACAATATAAATAGATGTCGCCAAAAATACGCCTATTACAATAATATCTTTTTGATTCATATACTCAGCTCCCGATATTACACCTTAAAATTTTGGATTGATAGTTTGCAGGGATTAATTAGATATCTGTTTCTTTTCGTCTTCTTTTTTCTTTTTATCACTGTTTGTATCCCATACAGCTGTCCATACAGAAGATAAAAATTCAGAATTAATTTCAGCTTTTTTAAAATGAGAAACTATCTTTCCACTTGCCTTTCCAGTTCTTCCAAAAAATTCAGATCCCAAATTATCAAATACTATATTTTCTAATGATTCACCTTCCAGATAATCTTCGACAGAACCAGCCCCAGTGAATACGGCTTTTCCTAAATTCGGGAGTCCATAATATTTCTTTCCTATCAAATCCAATGCATATTCGCTTGTTGCCTTACTAAAGTTTTTACTATACAGATATGCCGTATCATCTGAATAATCTTCCTGATTTTTTGACTGATCCGGCATAGGGATTTCTAATGGATTTGGATTGTTTGGATTGGGCGGCATAGGCGCAATTTCTACTGACTTGGGTGCCCCATTTCGATATTCTCCAGTTCCATATTCTCCCATTCCATCAGTTACTAATATTTCTCCTGTTAACTTATTATCACGAAGATACCAAGCATGAATGCCATTCTTTATGATCCAGTCATTTAGCTTCACGGATTCCCCTGTATCGTTTGCTGTACCTATAAGATGTCCATATAAATCACGAATACCAGTGGATGTAGCAGTCCTATTACCTCCGATATTATATTGATTAGGGAAATATGCCCTTTGACCATCCGCACTGATTCCAAAGATTCGATTAAACTTGTCAATGCCCGCCATTGTATACTTTACTCCATTCAAAATCATATCATTTGTAATTTCATATTTTCCGTCTGAATAAGCAACAATGACCTGGCCCGTAGTCGGATCCGTTTCTAGGTGCTTCGTCACAGGAGGAGGTAATGGCGCTGGATTATAATTGTTGCCATTTTCAGGAATGCTTTCATCAGCGCCTCCAGTTTCTTCATTGGGGGAACTATCTTCAAGATTTGGATAAGGTAATACCGAATCAATGTCAAGTCCTACATGTGTACCTGATAAGTCCATATATGTAAGGCCGGTAACACTACCATCGCCAGATGTATCAACATAAATATAAGAATCATCTGTTAAATTATGATATATTCGATAAGCCTTATTTCCAATAAAACTAACTGCGGTAATAACTGCTCCCGCAGCTAATAAGGTGGATTCATAAGCCAACGGTGCAACAAGGACAACGTTCCATTTCGTCCCATACTGTGCTGTCGCACCGCCTGTCTGGATATTCTTGCCGGCAGCCGCATTGACAGTAGCACCCAGGGCCGCACTAATCCATTGGGCTTTGGCCGGGTCATTTCCTGCCCATTCTTTAATCTTATTAATGAGCAGTTCATTCGTCATGCCCGCGGCAAAGCCACTGCCGGCCTTATTTCCGGCAATCTGGCTCGTGATTTCGGCTACAAGGCCATGAGCCAGGGCTTTATCGAATTTGCCGTCGCGGTCATAGTAATGGAGTAGTTCATCTGCATTTTTCGCAAAGAGCCGGGCCAGTTCCTGCCGTTCTTCTACTTTCTGCTTATCAAAGATATGATCCAGCGTCTGTAGGGCATGGGCTGTATCGCGGTTAATTTTCGTCACATCCATAGCGCCCTGGGTGACTTGAATCGTTCCCTGGGAAATGGCTGACCGGGTGACTGAATGTGCATCTTTAGCGGCGCCTGGCAAAATATCCGGTGTGAGGCCGGTTTCATTGAAATGCTGATTGCGTTCCTGGTCTGACGCATAGTGGTTATAAGCCACGCCGGTATTTTTTACATCATAAGCGGCCTTATTCTGGATGTCTTCCAGGTGCAGGGTGCCGGTCGTCAGGTGATTACGGTTGGCAGCGGCCGTGCTGGCGATGACGGCCCCTTTGAGCTGGATATCCTTGTTCACATCCACATCATACCCCTGGTCACCGGCATAGATACCGGCCTGTTCGGTCACGCTAGCGTAATCACTGGTCGTCTTCCCACGGCTGTACGAAGCGTTTCCACTTTTCGCTCCCGTCCCAGTATAGGTGAAATGCGTAGCATGGGTCCCTTGTGGCAAGAAACTTTCCTGGACATCAACAGAGGGGGAATAAGCTACACTAATTCCAGCCGACGAACGATTACCCCGGTAGGTCTCTGAATCCTGTACACTTTCGATGTGCAGATCCCCGCCCGTCTTCACGGTCACAGACTGTCCCTGGAGCTGGGAACCGACGAGGGTTGTATTCTTTTCGGAACTCGTCATCAGACTGTCTTGTGCCGTGACTTGGCTGCCCGTATGGGTGACGCGCGTCGTCGTCCCTTGGTCTTTCATCTTGCCATACGATGCGTCGATACTGGTCAGGCCGCCATGGAAGGACGCTCCGATTGAAGCGCCATGGCTCTGATAGCTGTCACGGATGGTTTCTTCATTGGTACCGGCCTGGAGGCGGACAGTTCCGCTGGCCGTAAGGGATACATTCTTCCCCTGAATAGATTCGCCAACCGCCGTCAGATTTCCTTTATTTTCCTGTGAACTTTCAG
>ERZ773185.1858-NODE-1858-length-14696-cov-5.202718_pt1 | contig 14696 bp, 14 predicted proteins | sample MGYA00580531_ERZ773185 | MGnify/ENA primary metagenome ERZ773185 (study PRJEB29015, sample SAMEA2737799) | human gut metagenome | biome: human gut; feature: human-associated habitat; material: faeces | place: China | collected 2012 ...
AAAATACAGGCGGGGGCCGCCGCAGCCGCGGCGGCCCCGTTGACGCTATGGTATCACAGATGAGAGCAAAAAGGAAACAAAATCAGCTGTTTTCCGGATCGTAGGGCTTGATTTTTCGCACCACGTCCAGGATGGTGCCGTCCCGGGCCTCCAGCACGGCGACCACCTGGTCCTCCCACTGCAAATCCTCCGGGCGGCCCACCAGGGAGTAGGCCTTCTCCTTCAGTGTCTCGATGGGCACATGGGGGATGCCGGCCTGATCCAGGCAGGCGATCAGGTCAGGACGCAGGGGATTGACCGCGATGCCGTAGTCAGTGACCAGCACATCCACGCAGTCGCCGGGGGTGGTGACGGTGACCACGTGCTCGCACACGGTGGCCATCCGGCCGCGGGTCAGGGGGGTGACGATGATGCAGCACTTGCTGCCTGCCGCCGTGTCCGGGTGTCCGCCGGGCGCGCCCCGCAGGACGCCGTCCGAGCCGGTGAGCACGTTGACATTGAAGTCCGTGTCCACCTCCAGGGCGGCCAGCACCACAAAGTCCAGCTTGTTGACAAACGCCCCCTTGTTGGCGGGATTGGCGTACTGGCTGGCGCTCATTTCAAAGTGGTTGGGGGTCTGGTGGATGGAGTTCACCGCGTCCAGGTCAAAGTCCTGCACATCGATGACCTTGCCCACCTTGCCCTTTTTCAGCAGTTCCACCATGGGGCCGCAGATGCCGCCGATGGCCCAGCCCATTTTGATGTTCCGCTCATCCATATACTGCTCCAGGAACAGGTTGGCGGCCAGGGAGGGGCCTCCCACGCCGGTCTGGAAGGAGAAGCCGTCCTTGAAATAGGGGGTGGAGGCGATGACCTTGGCCACGTTCTCCGCCATCATCAGATCCCGGGGATTCTGGGAGATGCGGGCGGCGGCGGATGCGATCTTCTTGGGATTGCCGATGGAGTCCACCACCACCACGGCGTCCACGTCGATGGCCTCTACGCTGGCCGGGAAGTTGGGAAAGTCCACCAGGCAATCGGTGACCACCACCACATGGTCGGCGTACTTGGCGTCGGTCATGGCGTAGCCCAGGCTGCCGCAGTCGCTCTTGCCGCCGATCCCCCGGCAGTTGCCCACGCAGTCGCTGGTGGGGGCGGCCACGAAAGCGATGTCGATGTGGACCTCTCCGGCCTCAATGGCTCGGGGGCGTCCGCCGTGGCTGCGGATGACGGCGGGGGTCTTGAGCTTGCCCGCGGACACCACCTCGCCCATTCTGCCCCGGATGCCCGAGGTCTGGATGCCGACCACCTTGCCCTGCTCGATGTAGCCGGCGATGGGATCGTGGGCGGAGCCCAGGCTGGTGGCCGCGATGGTCAAATCTTTCAGGCCCAGCTCCTCGATGGCGGCAGCCATCGCCAGGTTGACCACATAGTCCCCGTCGCGCAGGTGGTGGTGGAAGGAGAAGGTCATGCCGCTCCGGGCGCCGCACTGGCGCAGGGCCTGCGCCAGACTGTCCACCAGCTTGCTCTCCTGGGGCTTTTCATACCGCCGGGTGCGGGGAGAGGCCTTCTGAATATATTTGCCGTCCATATAGTTTTTGCCCTGATAGACCTCCCGGCCTTCGGTCAGGAGGTAATCCGGGATCTCACGTCCTACTGCGTTTTTCATACCAAATCCCCCTCGTACATACCGCAGGCCCGGGCCAGCTTCAGGGTGCGCTCCGCCCCGGGAATGAATGCGATGTCGATCATCTTGCCGTCCACGGTGAACACGCCCACACCGGCGGCGGACTGCTCCCGGTAGGCCCGGATGATCTTCTCTGCCTGGCGGACCTCCTTCTCCGTGGGGGCGAATACCTGGTGGACGAAGCGGATCTGCTTGGGGTTGATGAGGCTCTTGCCGTCAAAGCCCATGGCCTTGTTTTGCAGGACCTCGGCCCGGAAGCCCTCCTCATCGTCCAGGTTGGTGAACACCGTGTCAAAGCACTGGATCCCGGCGGCACGGGCGGCCAGCAGCATCTGTCCCCGGGCGGCCAGCATATCCACGCCGTCAGGCTGGGGCACGGTCTGCATACACTTGCGGAAGTCGCCGCCGGAGATGGCTACGCCGAACATCCGGTCCGAGGCCGCGCAGATCTCATAGGCGTTCAAAATGCCCTTGGGGCTCTCCAGGGCGGCCATGAGCAGGGTGCGGCCCTTCTCCACGCCGAACTCCTCCTCGGCGGCCTCCACGGCGCGCTCCACGGTCAGCACGTCCTGGGCGCTCTCGCACTTGGCGATGCGGATGCCGTCGGCTCCGCCGGCCACGCACACCCGGACGTCCTCCTGCCAGTGGGGGGTGTCCAGGCCGTTGATGCGCACGATGACCTCGGTATCGCCGTAGTCGATGGTCTTCAGAGCGTGGTACAGGGAGAAGCGGGCGGCGTCCTTCTGGTTCTCCGCCACCGCGTCCTCCAGGTCCAGCATAATGGAGTCGCAGCCGTAGATATAGGCGTCCTTGATCAGGCCCGGCTTCTGGGCATTCATAAACATCATGGTCCGGCGCAGCCGGAACCGCTCCGGTCTGGGACGAGGGATCATCGCACCACACCTCCCCAGGGAATATTTTGGGCGGACTGCCCGCAGGAGCGGAACACCGCGCACTCCACACGGGCCTTCAGGGTGCAGTCCAGGGCCCCCTTGTCCACCACGGTCACCTGGGCGTCGGTGACGCCCAGCCGCTCCAGCGTCTCCAGCACCGTGGCCCGGATCTGGCGGCCGTACTGGTTCATCACGCTGCTGCTCAGCTCCAGCTGGACCCCGCCGGCCCCAGGCTCTACCGTCACCTGGGCGTCGCTGGATTCCAGAGTGCCTGCCACGGCAGCTTTTTGGATCTCCATGTAAACTCCTCCTTTTGTCGATCGGCAGTATGCTTCTGATGAGAACCTTATCACAGGATTTAATATAGGTCAAATACAATTTATTTTATATAAAACATAAGTAAAAAGTTATGAGATGAAAAGACGCCCCTGGAGAAGCACAGCCTGCTTCCCCAGGGGTAGGAGCGTTCGTTAGTTATGAACAGCCTGATTCTGATGGAACTCCTCCTGGATCGCGGCCAGCTTGGCCTCGTCCTCGATCAGGTCCAGGCCGGTTCCGGCCAGTACCTTGGCGGCCACCATGACCGCCTCGTGAGCCTCGTCGGTCTTGCCGGCATTGAGGAACTCGATGGAGTGGGAGGAGGTCCCGGCGGGGACCATAGCCACCCGGATGCAGCTGCCGGGCAGCTGGTACATCACGTTGCTGAAGTCGCTGGAGCCGGTCTTTTCCCGGGGAGGGCTGATGCGGGGGGCGCCCACCAGGCGGGCGTTCTCCATCAGCAGGTCGTTGAGCTTCAGCACGGGGATCTTGTTGGCCAGACGGTCCCCCTCCTTGATGTCAAAGGTCACGTCGGACATCAGAGCCGCGCCCTGGATGATCTTCAGGAAGCGCTCCACCACGCCGTCCAGCTTCTGCCGGGAGTAGGAACGCAGGGAAAAGACGCCCACGGCGGTGTCAGGCACCACGTTGACCGGGCCAGGGGACTGGGAGATGGTGTAGTGCATCCGGGTATCCTCGGGCACATGCTCCCGGAGGAACTCCACCGCCTGGAAGGCCAGGAGCAGGGCGTCCAGGGCGCTGCGGCCGGCCTCCGGCTTCAGGGCGGCATGGGACTTCTTTCCGTGGAAGGTGACGGTAAATTTGGACATGGCCATGGACTTGACATCTACGGTGGTGGTGGGGGAGCCGTGCATCATCAGAGCCACGTCGATGTCCTGGAAGCAGCCCTTTTCCAGCATCCGCAGCTTGCCGTGGGCGGTCTCCTCCGCGGGGGTGCCGTACACTACAACGGAGAAGGGGCGGTCTCCGGCACAGTCCTTCAGCGCCTTGGCGGCCCCAACGATGGCGGGACCCTGCATATGGTGGCCGCAGGCGTGGCCCAGGCCCTCCAGGGCGTCATATTCACACAGAAGACCGATGCGGGGGCCGCCCTGGCCGTTGCGGAACTCGGCCCGGAAGGCGGTCTCCACCCCGCCGGTGCCGGTCTCCACCTGGAAGCCGCTCTGGGTCAGGTAGTCGGTCAGTTTTTTCTGGGCGTGGAACTCCTGAAAGCCCAGCTCGGGGTCGTCGAAAATACTGTCCGCCATAGCGGTCAGCGTGGTGCGCTGTGCTTCCACAGCTTGGAACAGATGCTCTTTCAAAGGGATTCCTCCTTATAATAGTCCTCCGCCCCGGGGCGGGGCGGAGGGAGTTGGATGTGTGGAACAGGGTCAGGCCAGGTGGATGAACTGGGCAATGGCGACCAGGATACAGCCAATCAAGACCCAGACCAGGAAGATCTTTCCGATGAAGCGCATCCAGCGGTCATAAGGGATGTTGGCTGCACCGATCAGGCCCATCAGCGCGGTAGAGGTGGGGAAGATATAGTTGCCGAAGCCGTCGCCGAAGTTGAAGGCCAGGATGACGGTCTGACGGGTCATGCCAACCAGATCGGCCACAGGCAGGAGCAGGGGCATCATCACAGCGGCCTGCCCAGAGCCGGAAGCCATAAAGACGTTGAACACAGTGCAGATCAGGAACATAGCCGGAGCCTGCAGCACGGTGGGGACCAGATCCAGACCGCCGGCCAGCACATGGACAATGGTGTCCATGACGCCGCCGTCCGTCAGAATCAGGGCGATGGAACGGGCGGAGCCCACGATCATGACCGCGCCCAGCATAGTTTTGCTGCCGGCCACGATGCCCTTGGCGATGTCAGAGAAGCTTTTGCCGGCCAGCAGGCCCACTACGATGCCCAGCCACAGGAACATGGCCGCGAATTCCGCCATATCCCAGTCCAGCTTCAATCCGCCATAGACAATGATGCTCAAGGTGATGACCAGGGCGGCCAGGATGGCGATCCGGCGTCCGGTCAGCTCGCCGAAGGAGGACAGGTCGGTGGTGGAAGCCTTCATCTCGCTTTGAAGATCCAGATCGTACATGGGGCTGAGCTGGGGATTTTTCTTGATCTTCATGGCGTAGCGGATGAGGAACAGGTTGGTGACGACCCAGAACACCACCAGGCAGATGGCGCGGTACCAGATCCCGGAGAAGGGGACCAGACCCGCGATCTCCTGGGCCAGCAGGGTGGTGCTGGTCTGCAGCGTGCCGGTCGAAAAGCCCACAGCGCCGCCCAGCAGAATGATGGACACACCCACCAGGGAGTCAAGCCCCAGGGCGAAGGACAGCATGACGGTGATGGGGACGAAGGGGATAAACAGGTTCACGCCCTGATTGGTGGCGATCAGAGTAAAGATCAGGGTGAGCATGGGGATGAAGATATAGAAGCGGTTGGAGAATTTCCGGGCCACCTTGGCGATGGACGCCTGGAGGGCGCCGCTCTCGGTAATCAGGTGGAATGCGCCGCCCGCGAACATCAGCATGAAGATCAGGTCAGCAGCGTCCATGAAGCCGTCGATGACATAGTTCATAATCTTCAGGGGGTTGACTGGCGTGTTTTCGACATAGTGGAAGCTCTCCGGATCGATCAGATTCCGTCCGGTGACTGCGTCCTCAAAACGCACATAGGCGCCGGACGGCACGACCCAGGTAAACAGGACCGCCGCAAAAATGATCATAAAAATAATGACCAGTGTATGCGGCATTTTAAACGCTTTCTTTTTGGTCAGTTCTTTTGCCTCTCCCATCAGTTGGTTCCTCCTCTTGTTTTGGATCGCCCGCAGCAGGGCCGGATGGCTGCTGCGGACCTCCCCGGTCAAGTATGCCCGCTCCGGCTGCAGCCTGGATCGGGAGCAGGGGGCTTGCCGGCTTGTCTGTGGTTTAGTATAATGGAGGACAATGGGAAAGTAAAATTGAGGCATGTTAGAAATGATATAAGAAAAACTTATGGATACGCGAGGGGAGATGACCCATGAATCTGAAGGAACAGCAGTATATCGTGACCCTGGCCGGCTGCGGAAGCATGACCCAGGCGGCCAAAAAGCTGAACATCACACAGCCAGCCCTATCCTCCTATCTGGCCGGGGTGGAGAACAGCCTGGGCTATCCCCTGTTTGAGCGGACGGGAAAGGCGCTGCGCCCAACCTATTTGGGCGAGCTCTATCTGGAGAAGGCCAGAAAGATCCTGGCGCTGGGGGAGGAGTTCCAGCAGCAGCGGGAACAGGTCCTCCACGGCTATCAGGGCCGGATCCGGGTGGGGATCCCGATCCGCCGCTCGCCCCACCTGATCCCCTCCGCGCTGAAGATCTTCCGCAGCCGCTTCCCCAATGTGGAGGTGGTCGTTCAGGAGGGCAATCAGCGGGCCATGACTGAGATGCTTCGGGAGGATCAGCTGGACCTGATGCTGTGCAACCTAGTCAACCAGGAGGGCGAGCTGGAGTATGAGCATCTCTGCTGGGATCCGGTGATCTTTTTGGTCCAGAGCGCACATCCCTGCTGCCGGTATGCCCGGTACCGGGATACATTTTACCATCCCTGGATCGATTTGCGGGAGTTTGAACAGGAAATTTTTATTTTGCAGCACCAGGGCCAAAGCCTGCGCCAGTACTCCGATCAGCTGCTGGAGGAGGCGGGACTGTCTCCCCAGCGGATCACCCAGATCCGGAACATCGAGACTGCGGCACAGATGGCTGCCAATGGGCTGGGGGTGTCCTTCTGCCTCGAGAGCTATTTCCGGCATATGATGTTCATTCAGCCGCCCTACCGCTTCTCTGTAGGTGAACGCCAGCTGGCGGCTGATTTCTCCGCTGCCTACCGGCGGGGCAGGCAGCTTCCGGAGTATACCGTGCAGTTCATACACCTGCTGAAAAACCTTATGGAGATGGAAGTGGGACGAATGGTCGAAATGGATAAAAGTGTGAATAAAAATTTGTGAGAAACAGAGAGGGGAATTGGGCGGATCTTGTATGCTGGGGCTGTGGTTGTGCGGTATGAATAAGAAAATGGCACGGCGGAGGCGGGAAATGGATAGATCGAACGGAGGCGGTCGGCGGTGAATGTGAGACAGGCGCTGTATATTCGAACCATTGCGGAGGAGAAGGGGGTGACCGCGGCAGCAAAAAAACTCCACATCTCCCAGCCCTCCCTGAGCCAGATGCTGCGCCAGATCGAGGAGGAGGCCGGCACGCCGCTGTTTGAGCGCGGGACCCAGGTGTTTCATCCCACTTACGCCGGCGAGCGCTATCTCCATGCAGCGGAGGTGATCCTGAACACCAATGAGATTTTGGAGAACGAGCTGCGGGAGATCCGTGGGGAGGAGCGGGGCAGGCTGCGTCTGGGGATCAGCGTACAGCGGTCCATCCAGCTGCTGCCAAAGGTCCTGCCGGAGTTTACCCGGCTGTATCCCAAGGTGGAGTTCCGCCTCCGTGAGGCGGGAAGCGCCCATCTGGAACAGATGGTCCAGAGCGGACAGGTGGATCTGGCCTTGGCTTCAGTGGAGCCGGCCAGTCCGCAGCTGGAGTACCGGCTGATCCACCGGGAGCGCATCGGGATCCTCACCGGGCCGGGCAGCCCTCTGGCACAGAGGGTCCCGTCCGGGTCCAGCATTCCCCTGTCCGAGGCCATGGACGCGCCCTTTGTGACGCTGCGGTCAGGACACAGCGCCCGGATCGTCCAGGAGCGTCTGTTCCGGGAGCAGGGTCTGCACCCACAGGTCTTTCTGGAGACGGACATCATGGAGGCGGCCCGGCAGATCGCGGTCCGGTGCGGCTATTATATAGTGTGCGCGGACAGCTATCTGCCCAACGGAGTGTGCTTTTATCCCCTGGAGGGCTATGAGAACCGCAGGCACTTTTACGCCTGCCTCCGAAAAGGGGAGCCCGTCGCCCACTATGTGGACGCGCTGATCCGGATGGTGGGGGAGGTGTAGACTGGAGCGGGGGATCCCAAAACAAATTGCGGATTTGATGAGACTGCACCCTTGAGAAACAAGAAGGGCTATGTTACAATGTGGTTTACTGTATAAGCCCATGCCGAGAAATGGGCTGGGGGCTGGCAGACGGCGGAGCAGCAAGGCTTGGGTTGATTAAGCCCACTGAATTGGCGGAAAGCCGGAAACCCTTGAAAATAAAGGAGATATAGGAAACTATGAAATTAGGAATCGTGGGTCTGCCCAATGTGGGCAAGAGCACCCTGTTCAACGCCATCACCAACGCCGGCGCGGAGAGCGCCAACTATCCCTTCTGCACCATCGACCCTAATGTGGGTATGGTGGCCGTCCCCGACCACCGGCTGGACAAGCTTGCTGAGATGTACCACCCGAAAAAAACCACTCCGGCGGTCATTGAGTTTGTGGATATTGCAGGTTTGGTGCGAGGCGCTTCCAAAGGGGAAGGATTGGGCAACAAATTTTTGGCCAATATTCGTGAAGTGGACGCGATTGTACATGTGGTACGCTGCTTTGAAAATGATGACATTATCCATGTAGAGGGCAGCATTGGCCCGGCCAGAGACATAGAAACCATCAATATGGAACTGATTTTGTCCGATATGGAAATATTGGACAGACGTATTGAAAAAACACAAAAACTTATGAAAGCAGATAAAAAATATCAGGCAGAGTATGACTTTTTCCAACGTGTAAAAGAAACATTGGATCAAGGAAAATCCGCACGCAGTATTTCTTGTACGGAAGAAGAAGCGGAATTGCTGGCATCGGTTTCTTTGCTGACAAACAAGCCGGTGATTTATGCTGCAAATATGAGTGAAGACGACTTTAAAAACGGCATTGAAAACAACAAAGGGTTTCAAGAAGTAAAGGCAATTGCACAGGAAGAACATGCAGGTGTATTGCCAATTTGTGCTGAAATAGAGGCGGAAATTTCCAATATGGAAGCAGATGAAAAAGAACTGTTTTTGTCAGATATGGGCTTGACGGAATCGGGGCTTGACCGTTTGATTAGAGAAAGCTACGCTTTACTCGGTTTAATTTCTTACTTAACGGCAGGTCCGCAGGAAACCAGAGCATGGACTATAACAGATGGTATGAAAGCACCGCAGGCAGCAGGTAAAATTCATACAGATTTTGAACGTGGTTTTATCCGTGCGGAAGTAGTGGCATATGATGATTTGGTTGCTTGTGGTTCTATGACAACAGCAAAGGAAAAAGGACTTGTACGTTCGGAAGGCAAAGAATATGTGGTAAAAGACGGAGACGTTATTTTGTTCCGTTTTAATGTATAGAAAGCTTGTTAAAAATAAAAACAGCCGGTATTTTAATACCGGCTGTTTTTATTTTTAACGACAGAGTTAGAGGGGAAAAGAAATTAATTTATCCGAGGAATTATAATGTTGATTTCAGCAATTTACATATGAATTGCCTGTTTTTATCACTAAGTTACCTCTCATTTATAATATAAAGGATTTATTTTAATTTGTATAATATTTATTGATTAATTTTTATCATTGTTTATTTATTGAGAAAAAATAAACATTTATTATTGATACAATAGTGCTTCTCTATCAAACAATTTATCTTCAAGATTTCATAACAGTGGGTGAAAGAAATTGATTTGGGTGAGGAATCATAATTTTTATGCCATGATATTCTTCAATTGCCACCGGCATATGATACACTTCTTCGATTAAGTCTGCGGTCATTGTTTCAATACCACCATAAGAATATATTTCCGTATCCTTAATAAAAAGAAAGCGGTCGCAGTAGCGCAGAGCTAAATTAATATCATGTATGACAATGGCAACGGCAATCTGATGCTGCTGTGCAATTTTCTGTACTAAAGACAACATTTCGTACTGATTCTTTGGGTCTAAAGCAGAAGTGGGTTCGTCTAATAATAACAGCTTGGGTTGCTGTGCCAATGCGCGGGCCACAATTACTTTTTGTAATTCTCCGCCGCTTAATTCATCTAAAAAACGCATTTTATAATCCTGAAGTTCCAGTTGTTCAATTACTTGGTCAACAATTTCTTTATCTTGCTTTGTAACATCCCATTTGATGTATGGTTTTCTGCCCAATAGAATTGCATCATATACCGTTAACTTGGATACTTCATTTTTTTGTGCCACATATGCTATCTTTTTTGCTACTTCATTTAAATGAATCTGTAATATATTGCTGTTTTCTATCATAACAGCCCCTTTATGTACCGGATTAATACGATTTAAACACTTTATCAGCGTGCTTTTTCCGGCTCCGTTTACTCCCAGTATTGCAATACAATGTCCTTCATTCATATCAAAAGAGATGTTATGCAAAATGTTTTTGGAGCGATACCCGAATTCGATATCCTTGATTTCTATCATGCTGTTCCAACTCCTTTAAATAATAAATAAAGAAATAGAGGCGCGCCCAGAAATGAGGTAATGGCGCCGATGGGTAAAATGATAGGGGCAACAATTAAACGACCAAAAGTATCTGCCGTTAACAACAATACAGCTCCGGTTAATGCGGAGGTTGGCAGTAAGAAGCGGTAGTCATTGCCGATAAATCTGCGCATAATGTGAGGAGCCAAAAGCCCCACAAAACTGATGATACCTACAAATGCTACAACAACAGAAGCTACCAGAGAGCACACTGCCATACCCACATAAGTGACCACGTTTACATTGACGCCCAAGCTTTTTGCGGTTTGACCTCCACTTTCAAATGCATTGTAGTTCCAACGGTTAAACATAAAGTAGATACAAGCTGCAATGCTGACACAGGCGATAATGAGAATTTCGATCCAATTTGTACGCCCCAAATCTCCAAATGTCCAGAATACAACGGCGGCAACTTCAACGTCGTCAGCAAAATATTGAATTAATGTAGTGCCGCCGCTGAACAAAGCACTCAAAGCCACACCGGCTAAAATCATAGATTGAGGAGAAATTTTTTTGAATCGGGAAAGTCCTAAAATAATAAGGGTAGAAATAGCGCCCCCAATAAAAGCACATAAAGTAACCAAGTAGGGATTGCTGATGTTAACTGCATTTGCAGCAGAAGCTGTATTTTGCGCTCCGGCACCAAAACAGATAATAGCTACTGTGGCACCAAATGCTGCCCCTTGTGAGACGCCAAGAGTAGAAGCATCTGCCAATGGATTACGCAATACACTTTGCATAACGCAGCCCACCATGCCAAGCGCCATGCCTGCAATTAAAGCGGTTACAACACGGGGCAAACGTATACCAAAGACAATAGAGTTGGTTTGTTTTGTGCCTGCGCCAAAGATAGTTTTTATAACGTCCCAAACAGAAATTCCTGAGGAGCCTGCATGGATTGCAAATATTGTAATGGCGAGTAACACTACAATTAAAATAATAATAACAATTACTTTGTAGAAGATGTATTGCTGATATGTTTTTTGTTTTTTTTCTTTCTTCTTTTTTTCTGTGACTGCACTATTACTCTTCAATGTTCAGTTCTCCAAATCCTAGTTGACCGTCTACTAAATCTTGATAGTAATGTTCAGCTTCATCTCCTAACATGTGGACAAAAATTTCATTTGCTTTTTCTACAATATTTACATCTTTAAATTGTTCCGGATAAATAATGGTTCCTGCATAATAAGCATCGGCAATGGCAACTTCTACATTGGTTGTATACCAGTTATAGGCAATTTGTGTATACACTTTTCCGTCTTGTACCGCCTTTAGAGAATGATAAAAATCGGGATTATCCTTATAATCATCACGGACTAGCTGCATATTGTTAGGGTCAAGAAAAATAATATCGGGATTCCAAGTTAGTATTTTTTCTTTGTCAATGATAAGAGAACCATCTTTACCGGTTTCATCTACCACATTTTTGGCGTTGATTGCTACAAAAGGAGGAAATTGTGCGTAGGTTCCTTCAATACCGTGTCCGCCTCGAAAAGATACAGCACCGCTGAATACAGTAGGTTTTTGGTTATCAGAGATATCTTTACGGTTGTTCAAATCTTGTTTTGCTGTTTGCATATAGTCAATCACTTCTTTGCAGCGTTCTTGCTTGCCAAGTAAAGTTCCGATTAATTCTAATGATTGGTCCATGGTAGGGTCAAAAATACCGTCATAAGCGACACATACTACAGGAATACCTGTTTTTGCTTGCAATTTATCTGCTTCCTGCTGTGTATAAGCGGCAATGATGACATCCGGATTCACCTTGATGATTTCTTCTTCATAAGGAGTATTGCCTCCTGAACCGCCTTGTCCTACAATTGGTAAATCTTTAAATTTATCGTAGTTTAAATAGTTATATGCTTTTGCCAAGGTTTGTTCGTGTTCTGCTTCTTCAACACCAATTACTTTATCTTCACCTTGTGCATAGCATACCATCCGCAAGGCGCCTGCGCCCAGACAAACTGTGCTGTTTATTTCTTCCGGTAATTCAACTGTTCTGCCGTAGACGTCTGTAACACTTGCGGGAAGAGTGGAATCAGATGTACTTGAGGATACAGGCGCATTTGTCTGCGTACCGGCTTCAGAGCCGCAGGCAGTAAGTACCATTGCAAGGATTATCGCAACAGCTAACGTGAAAACTGTTAACTTTACTCTTGTATGTTTCATAATTCTACCTCATCTCAATTTACCAACCTATTTTATATTCATGAAAACAGTCCAAGCAAACTTTTTTTCCATTTTCCAACCGCACTTTATGTTCAGGAGCGCCTTCTCCGCATACTTCACAGGTGATAGTTGTAAATAACCTTGCCTTTTCGGGAAGAGGAAACGAAGGTTCGGAAAAAGTAAAGACTTCTTCAGCAGGTCCGTTTAGAAAAAAGTCTTGTTTTTCTTCACGGCTCATATCTGCTTGAGACGGTTTTAGACACATACGAACTTTTTGTCCATTTTTACGGTTAAAAAAGGAGAATGCCATTTTTCCCGTATCGCGAAATTTTAAATTTCCCTTACCTGCTGTGCAGCTCAAAATCGCTTGAATGCCATCTACACCGCACGCGTCATTTTCTGTCACACAAACTACTTCCTCATCTTCACTAAAAGAGAGATTCAACCGTTTGATGGCTTCGGTTGCTGCACGTACACCGATAGCCAGACCGGGACATGCATGTCCATGAAATGCAATTGCTTTTTCCCATAATTGTTGATCCATAACGATTCCTTCTTTCAAAATTTAAAATTTTATTTGTCAGCTTTATAGTACATTCCAGTACATAGCGAAAATGGGCACTTCATACGTTTGATGAACCATTCCATCTTTCGTATAAGCAGCAGCCAAATGGGTTAGCTGTTCTTTTACTTCAGGCGTTAGAGATGTCAATTTTTCGACATCTTCAAACAGCAATGTCAGTTCAACGTCGATAGGACGCTGCATATCTCGTTTTTGTTTAAAATATGTTATTTGAGGCCGTTTGCCTTGTTTCCATAAGTCATGAAATATTTGGTCAGCAGAATATGAATCTGCGTTTTTTTGATTGCTTAGGTTTAGCATTTGTTTGGCAGCAATCAACAAAGGAGTTTCCATATGAATATGACGTACCAGCATACACCATTTTTTACTGCATGCCTGCAGTTTCACTAATGTTTCTGTATTATGAATTGCAGGGGTCATATGAGCAAATACAAAGTCGAATTGGTTTTGATAATTTCTCTCTTGGATAGATATGGCATCCCAATCTTCACAAATAAAGGATATATGGTTTAGACTCATGCTATCCGCTCTTTTTTGGGCATAGTCTATCATCTGGGGGGAAAGGTCTGTCCCAATTACATTGCGACACATTTGTGCAAACGCAATTGCATATCGACCGGCACCGCATCCAACATCCATAACAGAGCTGTCTTTCGTGATTAGTTTTAAATCATTGATTAAAGTAAGGCAGTCATCCTCTCCTATTTTTGGAATTTCAAAGGCATCAAAAGTTGGAGCTAACATATTCCATTTGTCTATATTGCAAGTACTCATTTACATTCCTCCTTTCCATGAGTTTCTTGCCATTTATTTTTATTATAATTTTGTTTGTATTTACTTCATAATATTTATTGCCTAATTTTTCTCAAATTTGGTTAAATGAGAAAAATTAGGCAATGTAAGTTTACAAATAGGTTTTATCTGTACATCAAAACGCCTATTATGGATATTTTGGTGCTATTGACAGTACCAAGAGAAAGGAGTAAAGTAAAATTAAGCAAATTTTATTAAGCAGAGATGATTACTATGAAAATTTTAACACAACTGGCAATTGTATTTGGCATTTGCTTGGTGGGGGAATGCATTTCGGCAATATTGCCGTTTGCATTCCCTTCCAGCGTAATTGGAATGATTATATTATTTTTGCTGCTGCTGGTTAAAATCATTAAGGAACGTCATATCAAAGATGTTTCCCAATTTTTGCTGAAAAATATGGCCTTTTTCTTTATTCCGGCCGGCGTCTGCATCATTGAGCAGTACACGGCGCTGAAAGGAAATATCCTGACGCTGCTGCTCATCTGCCTGGTCACTACCTTCCTCACCTTCACAGCATCCGCTTACGCCGTGACCGGCACCATCAAACTCATGGACAAGATAAGGAGCAGACGTAATGGGTAATATCATGGAAACCATCGTTTCAAACAGCATGTTTGGTGTGGCGCTGAGCATTTTGATGTACGCTGTCGGCCTGTTTCTCAACAAAAAACTGAAAACGCCTATCTGTAATCCGCTTTTGATCGCGATTGCTTTGGTCATCGCCGTTTTGCAGGTCTTTCACATTCCCCTGGAGAGCTACCTGAAGGGTGGAGACGTCATCTCGATGTTTTTGGCCCCCGCCACAGCGGTT
>ERZ773185.1861-NODE-1861-length-14668-cov-3.516800_pt1 | contig 14668 bp, 16 predicted proteins | sample MGYA00580531_ERZ773185 | MGnify/ENA primary metagenome ERZ773185 (study PRJEB29015, sample SAMEA2737799) | human gut metagenome | biome: human gut; feature: human-associated habitat; material: faeces | place: China | collected 2012 ...
TCAACCCCATTATAAGTTACACCGAAAGTATAAGAGTTTTGATTATAAAAGTCTTGACCTGATGCTAACAACATCATTATATTTGCCCATGCAGATGGGTATTCTTCTCCTGGAGATGGGCCTGGTAGTGCATTATTACAGAAAACATTCATAAAATATTCACTGCTTTGCCAGATTTTATCACCTTTTTTACCATCGCTGGGGATAGAGATTCTTGGTACGTAACCAATGACAACGGTATTTCCACCTTCATGTTCAGCATAGCAGTCCATTGCCCATGCAGGTAATGAACTAAAACCCATAAAAAAAGTAATAACAATTAACAAGTAGCGCATATTATTGATCTCGTTTGGCTACAGAAATATTACAAATGTTATTTACTACAGGGCAGTTTATTTCATAAAAACTTAATCCACCAAAGTCATTGATATAACCCACCTGAAAAGTTGACGGAACATTTTTAAACTGCGTATTTGCATGGCTAAAAGGGGTTACCATTAAGCTTTGCGTTTGTGGTAACATCGTTACCCCATTTGTTCCGATATAACCCAGCGTAACGTGATAAGGCATCTTATTGTTAAAGCGGATCGAACCGTCATTTCTACGAATGATTTCAACTTTTTCGTAAGTCATTACCCCATCGTCTTCTAATTCAATGGCTTTTGGCCGCCAGAATAGTTTCAATGCGTGCTGCATAGTGACTTGCATTTTTTTTATCTGTTTTGGGCGGTATTTCTCGCACGTTAAAATAGAAGAGCGTTTCTCTGTCTTTAGGAAGTTGAGCAATTTTTTTCTGAGTTATCATTCTTATTTGAATTTGCTCACTGGGATTTAAACGCACCATTGGAGGAACAGTGACAATAAAGTCACGCGATTTATTGCCTTTCGTATCTTCTATCCATGTTTGGGCCAGATAGGGCAGGTTTTTACTTTGATTAGTAAGTTTTAATGCTTCGCCTTTATCTGACTCATTCATTATGATACGGGTACGATCCGGGATGATGGCACCCCAGGCAATGCTGCTCATACAGGAGAGTAATACTCCTGCTGCAATGATATTCTTTGTATTTAAGTAGCGCATTAGTTTCATCCTGAATTAATTTTGGCTAATACACGGTAAAATAACCGTTCCGGTGGTTAAGTTGCTGCTATTGGGTGGTTGAATAAAACAAGATTTGTCACCCCAGCGTAAAGCAAGTTTGTTATCATCCTGAATGCCGTTGAGGTATACAAAGCCGCCATCAGCAACCAGTCCTAATTCTTTGTGGCTGGTTTCATCTTTTACGCTAATCCCCAGTGGTGGATGACTACCATCTGCCAGGCGAATAACCCCTATGATTTGGTAGCCCTTGCGGGTATCAAGTTTGGCGTAGCCAATAGCACCCTCGGTTAAGGTGGTGGTGATAACCGAGTTTTCGATATCCACATTTTCTGGCAGATTTCGGGTATCAACACTTAATGATGTTGTTATGTAACTGCTGACTGATGGAATAACTCCGATGCCATACCGATTAGTTACCGCGCGTTTATTGTTCAACGGAATATCTTCAGTGCCGTCTGCGTCGATCATAAAACGCGAGTCAGCACTACCGCTATAGTCGTGGAAAGCGGCACCGTGGCGAGTCGCAGTGAATGAACCATTCCAACTGGCATTCAGAGAATAATAACTGTCTCGCTGTGATGTACCGGAGAGGTAGAGTCGACCGTTCTCGGTATTATGCTGATAACTGGCGCGTAGTGACGCTTTCATATCTTTGAATTCATCATTGTCGCCTGAAGCAGAAACGCTCCAGGAATTATTTCGATCGGAAGAGTCATACCACGAAGCAGTATGCGAAATCTCATTATCCTGATTTCGTTGCATACCATAGCTCAATGTTCTACTAGTTCCCCAGGGAATCGAAATATTTAGGTACAGTTGATCCTGGTTGTCTTCTTCCCAGTTTATTCGGCTAAATGTTAGAGAAGTGGAGACGTTTTTTAATGGCCCGATATCAAAATCGCGGCTAAGTGATAATGAATAATTCACATTACTGCTGGCGTCCCAGTAAGTATTACGAGCCAGACTTACGTATGTATTTAATCTCAATGATTCAAGATACTGGTTAAACGTGACAATATAACTCTCTTTTTCATTCTGATAATTCGTGTAATGGTTAGTGTCATTGATATATTCATTCATTGTCACAAAGTTTTTATCAGAGAAACGGTAACCAGCGAAAGTGAGCTGGCTACCGGTAGATTCAAAACGTTTTGAATAGTTAGCGCGGTAGCTATAACCCGTTTCTTTATCCTGATTATGCAACTGAGCATCAGATCGTGTGACATCAAAAGATAATGAACCTAATGAGTTAAGGTTAAAACCAACGCCGGCAGCCAGAGATTGATAATCACGGTTTGTTAAAACTGAACCACCATACAGGGATACATTGTTCAGCCAACCCCATGAGAATTCACCAGTCCAGAAGAAGGGTTGTTGTAAGGAATCACCACCAACGCTGGTCGGTTTACCCATAGCAGTGGTGTAGCGAATCTGCCCTTTACGCGTCAGATAAGGAATACTATTAGATGCAACTTGCCATTGCGTGACTTGCCCGTCCTCTTCTTCAACCTTGACGTCAAGTTGCCCCTGTAATGTATTGAATAAATTGGTAATAGCAAATGGGCCTGGAGGAACATTTTCTTGATAAATAATACGGTTGTTCTGTGAGACAGTGACCTTTGCATTCGTTTGTGCGACACCCGTGATTTGCGGTGCGTAACCACGTAGATCAGGCGGCAACATATTCTCATCGCTTTTCAACGAAACGCCAGAAAAATGGAAAGAGTCGAAAATAGAGGATTCAGTATCGTATTGACCTATAGTTAGTTTTGCATTCATTGCTGGGATTGGGCGAAACAAATAAATACGCGGAAAATCCAGGTTGGTCGCCTGGCTTTTGCCATTGTTAAATGACTGATCGTACTGGTAATCAGTACGCAGGCGCCAGGCCCCAAGATTAACCCCAGCCTGCCCATAGGAACTTATATTTTGCGAATTATCGCCCTGATGTGGTGCATAATGAGAGGCATATAAATTGTAGTCAAGAAATGCCCCAGCAATACCATGATTCCAAAGTTCAGGAGGCGTCCAGTTTGCATCTTTGTATTTTAACCATGCCTGAGGTGCAGATATGGATAATTGCATTTTCCCTTTATCGAGATAAGTTGTAATTTGTTTTTCTTTTTCGATAGGGTAACAACCATCGATCAGGTTTTGCTGAGTTTTTTCAATAAATTCATCAGTAAATCCTAATAATGTTAATTGCTCTGGTGTCACGCAAACTGCAGTTTGGTTATCAATTAATACCCATTGGAGGTCAAGGTGGATTGGCGTCCTCTTATTATTAATCAGAGTGCTTAGTGAATATTTGCCGACGGGTAATTGGCCATCAGTTTCAAATTGGGAAAGGTTAACGTTTTCACGATCTTCGGCTTCGATTAAATCTTTGTTGAATTCAACGGCATAAGCTGACGCACAACCAATGATGATAACGGATAATGAACAATAAATATTTTTAATCAATTCGCTTATTGTGGTTAATTTTAATTTTTTATACATCTGATCCACTTATCATTAATCCGTTAATGATGTGGCCGGGCGAACCCGGCCAAATGCGATTACTCGTAAGCAATCTTGTAGTCAGCCTGAGCGTAAACGTTGCCCGGGGTGGCATCTTTGCTTGGGGATTCCATACGAGCTTTGAAATTCAGTTCCTGATAGCTGTTGGTATTGTTGAACGTAATTACTACCGGAGTACCTAAAGTTACTTCGCCGCTCTGGCTGTCCAGAATACGTACGCCAACGCCAGTGGCGCCGCCGATTTCAGTTTCTTTGGTATTTTTCAGAAGATCAGACTGACCCGTCATGGTATTTGCTGTAGTGAAAGTAACCTTCGCTTTTGAATAAGTAGTTCCACCCTGACTCAGCATGCAGTCCTGCAGGTGAATAGTGAAAGGTTCAGCCAAAGATTTCTGATCGCTTTTCAGTACGGTATCTGCTACTTCACCCAGATTTACAGTTAAATCTTCGTCACCTGGTTTAATAGAACATGGAGCAGAGATAACTTCACCTTTAAATTTAACAATACCGTGACCTTCATCAGCAAACACGTTATTGGAAAGAATCATTGCTACGCCAGCAACAAGAAGTGACTTTTTAAAAGCGGACATAATATTCCTTTATATAAAGATAAGTAGAAAAGAGAATGATTAGTAACTGTTATTTAAGGACTACTAATCATTGAAATATGATATTTTATTTTGTGTTTTTTATAAAATTAGTTTATCTAAATATCGATTAAGTAAAACTTAAAAAATACATTGCAATTATACTTTCAATTGTACTCATTCATTTTTGTGATGGTTTTCTGAATGGGATTACGCGATAAGGTAATAGAAAGCACTATAAATTAGAGGATTAATTCATAATTTACAGTGCATTAAAGACAAATGTTTACAGCGTTGGGGGGAGAGTCTCTGGATCTGGCTGCTTTTTGATCTCAGTACTGCGATTTTCCAGTTCGCTGATTCTTTGTTCAAGCAGCGCCAGTTTTTCACGAGTCCGTAACAGGACTTGCGTTTGGACGTCGAACTCTTCACGGCTTACAAGGTCGAGGCGCGTCAGCTGCGCTTGTAGGGTTTGGCGGATTTTTTTCTCCACATCTTCCCCGAACTCCCTGATTCCTTTAGGCATTGATTCGTGAACCTGGCGAGCGATTTGCTCAATTTTTTTCGGGTCAATCATTGTAGTTTCCCTGTACTGATAGGTGTTGAGTGCCATTGTAGTGCGATAAGGGTAAGTCATAAACCAGAATTATGTGAAGCTATGCGTTGCTGCCGCTAATCATTAGCGTTATAGTGAATCCGCTTATTCTCAGGGCGGGGCGAAATTCCCCACCGGCGGTAAATCAACTCAGTTGAAAGCCCGCGAGCGCTTTGGGTGCGAACTCAAAGGACAGCAGATCCGGTGTAATTCCGGGGCCGACGGTTAGAGTCCGGATGGGAGAGAGTAACGATTCTGTCGGGCATGGACCCGCTCACGTTATTTTGGCTATATGCCGCCACTCCTAAGACTGCCCTGATTCTGGTAACCATAATTTTAGTGAGGTTTTTTTACCATGAATCAGACGCTACTTTCCTCTTTTGGTACGCCTTTCGAACGTGTTGAAAATGCACTGGCTGCGCTGCGTGAAGGACGCGGTGTAATGGTGCTTGATGATGAAGACCGTGAAAACGAAGGCGATATGATCTTCCCGGCAGAAACCATGACCGTTGAGCAGATGGCGCTGACCATTCGCCACGGTAGCGGTATTGTTTGCCTGTGCATCACTGAAGATCGCCGTAAACAACTTGATCTGCCAATGATGGTAGAAAATAACACCAGCGCCTATGGCACCGGTTTTACCGTGACCATTGAAGCAGCTGAAGGTGTGACTACCGGTGTTTCTGCCGCTGATCGTATTACGACCGTTCGCGCAGCGATTGCCGATGGCGCAAAACCTTCTGATCTGAATCGCCCGGGCCACGTTTTCCCACTTCGCGCGCAGGCAGGTGGTGTACTGACGCGTGGCGGTCATACTGAAGCAACTATTGATCTGATGACGCTGGCAGGCTTTAAACCGGCTGGTGTACTGTGTGAGCTGACTAATGACGATGGCACGATGGCGCGTGCACCAGAGTGTATTGAGTTTGCCAATAAACACAATATGGCGCTCGTGACTATTGAAGACCTGGTGGCATACCGTCAGGCACATGAGCGTAAAGCCAGCTGAAAACCGCTGCTTAATTTACTGCCTTAATCAAGAAACCGAAGTTGTAGCAGGCTTCGGTTTTTATTTTTCCCTGCTATGCAAGATGTTAATTCCGCTTCTCTTTCTATGAGAAAATTTCATTAATATCAGGCATTCTTTTTCATTATGATCAAAATCATATAATTGTTCCGTTATTATGCGACCATATGAATATATCCGAAAAAGGATATGTGAAATTTATACGCTAAATGTTTAGTATTGTTAAATATTAAGGGTAAAAGGATGTTTATCGCCTGGTACTGGATTGTATTGATTGCTCTGGTTGTGGTGGGTTATTTCCTGCATTTGAAACGTTATTGTCGGGCGTTTCGCCAGGACAGAGACGCACTGCTTGAAGCGCGGAACAAATACTTAAACAGTACGAGAGAAGAGACAGCCGAAAAGGTAGAATAAGGCTTTCGTGAAGCTGGCAGAAGTTGTCCATGCGCTGGACAACTTCTGATGTTGTTTTTAACCAATTCCCGCCGTTTGTAGCAGCACTAAACTGAATCCCATCACTGACATTCCACATAGTACGCCATAGCTGGGGTTATTATTAGGGTCAATCTCTTTGGCGAGCGGCATTAATTCATCAACCGAGAGCGCCACCATAATTCCTGCAACCGCCGCCATGATTGCCGCCATGACCACCGGGGAAATCATGCTACCGAGGATTAACCACGCCAGCACACCACCAAGAATTTCTGCTAGTCCAGAAATCCCCGCCCACAGAATCGCGGTGCGTTTAGACCCCGTTGCCGCATAAACCGGGCCTGCCACTGCCAGACCTTCAGGGATATTGTGCAACGCGACGGCCAGTGCGATGCCAAATCCCAGCTCCAGGTTGCTGCTCGCCGTGACAAAGGTGGCAATCCCTTCCGGGAAGTTATGCAGACTGATGCCGAGAGTGAGCAGAATGGCTGTGCGCTTGATCGATTTTGGCAACGGCTGCACCGATTTTTGCATTAAATCCTGCGGATGAGCATGTGGCAACATGCGGTCCAGGCCAAAATAGCCAAGCAGACCGAAGATAAACATTCCATAACCCAACACAGGCGACATTCCTTCAGCTGCTAGTGCGGCAGGAAGCATTTCCATTAATGAGATGAGCAACATGATCCCCGCCGCAAAACCTAGCGAAAACGCCAGTAAGCGGTTCGAGGGTTTTTGCCCGAGAACGCCGAGAAACGCGCCAATAAACGTGGCTGCCCCCGCCAGTATGGTCAGAATGAGAGGTACTGACATCGACAACTCCTTATAAATCTTCACCTTCAGGCAGATCGTCAAAATAACTGATGATCATCATCATTGTTATCCGGGTTCTTACTCCGCCGAACAAGCGTATTGTGAGGATATCAAAATGACACCTTTAGTTAAGGATATCATCATGTCTTCAACACGTATGCCAGCATTGTTTTTAGGTCACGGTAGTCCGATGAACGTGCTGGAAGATAATTTGTATACCCGCAGCTGGCAGAAGTTGGGGATGACATTGCCACGCCCGCAAGCGATTGTGGTGGTTTCGGCTCACTGGTTTACCCGTGGAACAGGAGTGACCGCGATGGAGACGCCGCCCACGATTCATGACTTTGGTGGCTTCCCGCAGGCGCTGTACGATACGCATTATCCTGCTCCGGGTTCGCCTGCGCTGGCACAGCGTCTGGTTGAGCTGTTAGCGCCGATCCCGGTGACGCTGGATAAAGAAGCCTGGGGCTTTGACCACGGCTCGTGGGGCGTGCTGATTAAGATGTATCCTGACGCTGATATCCCGATGGTGCAGTTGAGTATCGACAGTAGCAAACCTGCCGCCTGGCATTTCGAAATGGGGCGCAAACTGGCAGCGCTGCGAGATGAAGGAATAATGTTGGTCGCCAGCGGTAACGTGGTGCATAACCTGCGCACAGTGAAGTGGCACGGTGATAGTTCACCGTATCCGTGGGCGACGTCGTTTAATGAGTATGTGAAAGCGAATCTGACGTGGCAAGGGCCAGTGGAACAACATCCTCTGGTGAATTACCTCGACCATGAAGGTGGCACGTTATCGAACCCAACGCCAGAGCATTATTTGCCGTTGTTGTATGTGTTAGGTGCGTGGGATGGGCAGGAGCCAATTACCATTCCGGTTGAGGGTATAGAAATGGGCAGCCTGAGTATGCTGTCGGTGCAGATAGGCTAACAATTACCGGATGGCGAGTGCCATCCGGTATCGTGGCTTATTCAACAAAAATATGTGGATAAAACCGAGACATATCCTGGGTGATCAATGCACGGTCTTCACGAATGCCAATTCCGGCGGGTTGATCGTTCACCAGCCAGCTACCAATCAGCATATAGCTGTCGCCGAATTTCGGTAACGGGTGGAATTGCTGAATAATCATTCCTTCTTCGCCATACGGACCTTCCGCTGCTTCAATGGTTTTGCCGTTCTCAATGATCGACACGTTTGCGCCTTCACGGGAGAAGATCGGTTTAACCACATATTTTTCCATTTGCGGATGATCATCTTCCGCAAAATAAGCGGGCAGCAGGTTCGGGTGATTCGGGAACATCTCCCACAACAGCGGTAGAAGTGCCTTGTTGGAGATAATGCTCTTCCACGCCGGTTCCAGCCAGCGTACGCCTGCATCCTCCAGCTTGGTGGAGAACATCTCACGCAGCATAAACTCCCACGGATACAGCTTGAACAGGTTGGAAATAACCTGATCCTGTAAATCCGTGAACTGACCTTTTTCACCTAACCCGATATCATCGATGTAGAGGAACTCAGTAGCAATTTCAGCTTCCGTTGCGCAGTCCTGCAAATACTGAATGGTTCCGCGATCTTCCACCGTGTCGCGACAGCAGGTGAGATGCAGCAACTGGAAGCCATACTGTTCACGCAGCTCAACGAAGCGATCGATCAGTTTTTCTTGCAGACTGTTAAACTGGTCGCTGCCCTCCGGCAAGTTACCGGCGTTAAGCTGATCTTCCAGCCAGATCCACTGAAAGAACGCCGCCTCGTATAGTGACGTTGGCGTATCGGCGTTATTTTCCAGAAGTTTAGGTTCACCAGTGCCATCCCACGCCAGATCAAGACGAGAATAAAGCGATGGCTGGTGCGTCAGCCATGACTGGCGCACAAAACTCCAGGTGTGTTTTGGAATGCGGAATTTGGTCATCAGCTCATCGCTGGCGATCACTTTTTCCACCACTTTCAGGCACATCTGGTGCAGTTCGGCGGTGACTTCTTCCAGCTTTTCAACCTGGGCGAGGGTCAACTTGTAGTAAGCATCTTCACACCAGTACGGCTCGCCGTACATGGTGTGAAAATTGAAACCGTATTCGTGGGCTTTCTCACGCCAGTCCGGGCGCACGGTAATACAGACTCTTTCCATCGGTATCGGCCACCCATTGAACGAGAAGAGGTACCGGTTGCACTACGCTGCATAGTGCTTTGTTTGGCAACAGATTCACCAAAACCGCCACGGGTAACGGTAGTGGTGGTCGCCGGTTTTGGTGCCATTGCCGTCTTCGGTACGGTCATGGTGCGGCCTGGCTGGGCTGCGCCATAGTTTTTACCCGTCGCGTCGGTATATTTACCGTAAGCCGGACTGGCTGGGTTTTTCGAGGAGAACAGCGGCTGCTGTGCAAATCCCGCGCCGCCGCCCATCAGACGCCCCATCATGTAACCGGCCATCAGCGGCATCCAGAAACTCCCGCTGGATTGCTGGGCCTGCGCCTGGTTTTCTGGTGCCATGCCAGCCTGGGCTGGTGCCTGCTGGCACTGACCTTCACCAAATTCAGCAACACAGTCTTCACGGGTGGCGTATTTCGGCGCAGTACGTTCGGCTTCTTTCAGCGCATTGTTGTACGCGGTGGTACATTCGGCGCTTTTGCCTGGGTTTGCAGCTGAACAGTCGTCAGCATTTTGATAGAGAGACACTGTTTCATCACTCTTTTCACAGCCAGCCAGCATAAAAACAGTGGCAACCGCGAGAGCGACTGGTGTCAGATGGCGTGCGCTCCAGTTTTTGCGGAACGATGCGTGGCGTATGGATTTTGTCCGTTTCATTTTTGTCTTCCGGGACCAGTGGTAAATACCCATCAGAATAGAGGATGGCTGGTCGAAATTGAAGCGAGAAGGGGGAAGAATGCGGCAGATAACCCGTATCTTTACGTTGCCTTACGTTCAGACGGGGCCGAAGCCCCGTCGTCGTCATCAGTTACGGAAAGGGTTATGACCGTTACTGGTGGTAGTGCGTGCGGATGTTTGCTGAACGACGGGGGCCGGGCTATCAGGCGCATAACCATCAGCAATAGCATTCTGTTCCGGCGTTTGCGGGGCAACGTTTTCCGGATTAGTGGAAACCGGTTTGCTCAGCGCATTGTTCAGTGCCAGCAGATCCTGCTCGTTCAACGTACCCAGGGCTGACTTAATATTCAGCTGATTAATCAGGTAGTTATAACGCGCATTCGCCAGCTCTTGCTTGGCGTTGTACAACGTGGTGGTCGCATCCAACACATCAACAATGGTACGCGTACCGACCGAGTAGCCCGCTTCCATCGCGTCTAATGAGCTTTGAGCGGAAACTACGGCTTGTTTGTAGGCGTTAATGCTACTGATAGATGCATTAATGTTGTTGAAGGAGGAACGCACGGTCTGCACGACGCTACGATGGGCACTTTCCAGTTGCTCGCTGGCACCGACAAAGTTGTACTGTGCCTGTTTCACCTGCGAGTTAACCATTCCGCCCTGATAAATCGGCAGCGAGAAGCTCAGGCCAACTTTGTTCTGGCCCATATTGCTATCGTCATACTGGGTACCAGCGGCACCACGGGTTTTCGAACCGCTATAAGAGGTGTCAGAAATCCCGGTAGAAGCCGTTAAATCCAGAGTCGGTAAGTGACCATCCTGCGCCTGGCGAATTTGCTCGCGCGCCAGGTCCTGGCTCAAGCGTGCCTGTAACAGCGACAGGTTGCGTTTTTCGGCTTCTTTCAGCAGCGCGTTAACCGGCTGTGGTTTGTCGGTTTTAAAGTTTTCGACATTCAGCGCAGCCAGTTCCGGATAGTAGTTACCGGTGATCTGGCGCAGCTGCTCTACCGCGTTATCAAGGTTATTACGTGCGGTCACTTCGTTCGCCAGCACGGTATCGTACTGTGCGCGGGCGTTCTGCACGTCGGTGATCGCTACCAGGCCCACGTTAAAACGTTGGGTGGTTTGATCTAATTGACGGTAGATCGCTTCTTTTTGTGCCTGTGTATAGGAAAGAACGTCAATAGCATTCAACACGTTGAAATAAGCGGTCGCGGTGTTGAGGATCAAGGTTTGCTGATCGGTCTGATACGTGACGTCCTGAATCCCTGCTGCTTTTTCCTGCAGCGTTAACGCACGCCATTTCGACATATCAAAAATGGATTGAGTTAACTGCAAGGACGCACTGGTCGCGTTAGAGTTGATGCCGTTCGCGTCGCGGTAGCCGTTGCTATAGGTGTAATCTGCACCTAAACCTAGCTGTGGCAGTAATGGACTGCGCGCTTCATTAATTTTTTCAAAGGCAGCATCACGATCGGCGGCAGACTTACGCAATTCCGGGTTACTAAGGCGTGCTTGCTGATAAACTTGCATCAGGTTCTCGGCCTGGCTCAACGAACTGAACCCAGAAAGGCTCAGGCCGATAAGAATGGGGAGCAATTTCTTCATTTGCATTCCTTGTGGTGAAGCAGTATTTAGCGCGATCAAACTGTAAAATTATTGCGGATTCTAGCAGAAGCCGCTACCGCAAAAGGTTGGCGTTACGTGCCATAGGGCGTTAATGTGCCTCAATTTAACACATGACTGCTCAAACGGCAGTCAAACGTCGCTGAAATTCACATTTAATTCACTATTAGTGCCAGGACATTAACAATGCTTAAGCCAGACAGCCTGCCCGTTACATTTGGCAAAAACGATGTAGAAATTATTGCACGAGAAACACTTTATCGCGGCTTTTTTTCATTAGATCTTTATAGATTTCGTCATCGTTTATTCAACGGGCAAATGAGTCATGAGGTACGGCGGGAAATTTTTGAGCGCGGTCACGCCGCAGTCTTGCTACCCTTTGACCCAGTGCGTGATGAAGTTGTGCTGATTGAGCAGATTCGGATTGCCGCATACGACACCAGTGAAACCCCCTGGCTACTGGAGATGGTTGCCGGGATGATTGAAGAGGGTGAAAGTGTGGAAGATGTTGCCCGTCGCGAAGCGATTGAAGAGGCGGGACTGATAGTCAAACGGACCAAACCGGTGTTAAGTTTCCTGGCAAGCCCGGGAGGCACCAGTGAGCGTTCGTCAATTATGGTGGGCGAAGTGGACGCCACGACCGCAAGCGGTATTCATGGTCTGGCTGATGAAAACGAAGATATTCGCGTTCATGTGGTAAGCCGGGAACAGGCATACCAGTGGGTAGAAGAGGGGAAAATCGACAACGCAGCGTCGGTCATCGCTTTGCAATGGCTGCAGCTGCATCATCAAGCGTTAAAAAATGAGTGGGCATAAATGAAGCGTTACACACCTGACTTTCCTGAAATGATGCGCCTGTGCGAGATGAACTTTTCACAATTGCGCCGTTTGTTACCGCGCAATGACGCACCCGGCGAAACTGTAAGCTATCAGGTGGCAAACGCACAATATCGGCTGACGATTGTGGAATCGACCCGATACACTACCCTGGTGACAATAGAACAGACTGCGCCCGCGATCAGTTACTGGAGCCTTCCGTCAATGACGGTGCGTCTGTATCATGACGCGATGGTGGCTGAAGTGTGTTCAAGCCAGCAGATTTTTCGCTTCAAAGCGCGGTATGATTATCCTAATAAAAAGTTGCATCAACGCGACGAAAAGCATCAAATTAACCAGTTTTTAGCGGACTGGTTGCGATACTGTTTAGCACATGGAGCGATGGCGATTCCGGTTTACTAGCGTCGTGAAACCTAAGGACACCATTTGGAAAGCCTGTTAACCCTTCCTCTGGCTGGTGAGGCCAGAGTCAGGATTTTACAAATTACCGATACTCACCTGTTTGCACAAAAGCACGAAGCCCTGTTAGGGGTAAACACCTGGGAAAGCTACCAGGCGGTGCTGGAGGCGATTCGTCCACACCAGCACGAATTCGACCTGATTGTCGCGACAGGTGATTTAGCGCAGGATCAATCCTCTGCGGCCTATCAGCATTTCGCTGAAGGCATCGCAAGTTTTCGTGCGCCCTGCGTCTGGCTGCCTGGCAACCACGATTTCCAGCCCGCGATGTACAGCGCGTTACAGGATGCGGGTATCTCCCCGGCGAAGCGCGTGTTTATTGGTGAGCAATGGCAAATCCTGTTGCTGGATAGCCAGGTGTTTGGCGTGCCGCACGGTGAGCTGAGCGAGTTTCAGCTTGAGTGGCTGGAACGTAAACTGGCCGATGCGCCAGGACGCCATACGTTGCTGCTGCTGCATCATCATCCGCTACCTGCGGGTTGTAGTTGGCTCGATCAACACAGCCTGCGTAACGCGGGCGAACTGGATACCGTGCTGGCGAAGTTTCCGCACGTCAAATACTTGCTGTGCGGTCATATTCATCAGGAGCTGGATCTCGACTGGAACGGTCGCCGCCTGCTGGCAACGCCGTCGACCTGTGTGCAGTTTAAGCCGCACTGTTCCAACTTTACGCTGGATACTATCGCGCCCGGCTGGCGTACTCTCGAGTTACATGCTGATGGCACGCTGACCACCGAGGTGCATCGCCTGGCGGACACACGTTTCCAACCTGATACCGCTTCAGAAGGCTACTGATGTCTACGCTTCTTTATTTACACGGTTTCAACAGCTCGCCGCGCTCTGCAAAAGCGAGCTTGTTAAAAAACTGGCTGGCGGAACATCACCCTGACGTTGAGATGATCATTCCGCAGTTGCCGCCGTATCCTTCCGACGCGGCAGAGCTGCTGGAATCCATTGTCCTGGAACATGGCGGCGATTCGCTGGGTATTGTCGGTTCGTCACTGGGGGGATATTACGCCACCTGGTTGTCACAATGTTTTATGCTGCCCGCAGTGGTGGTAAACCCGGCGGTGCGCCCGTTTGAACTGCTGACGGACTATCTCGGTCAGAACGAGAACCCCTACACCGGGCAGCAATATGTGCTAGAGTCACGCCATATTTACGATCTCAAAGTCATGCAGATTGACCCGCTGGAAGCGCCGGATTTGATCTGGCTGCTGCAACAGACGGGAGATGAAGTGCTGGATTACCGCCAGGCGGTGGCGTACTACGCTTCCTGCCGCCAGACTGTCATAGAAGGCGGCAACCACGCATTCACGGGCTTCGAAGATTATTTCAACCCGATCGTCGATTTTCTTGGTCTGCACCATCTCTGACGATCAACTCGAATTGCTAACTTAAACCATGACGCAAACTTATAACGCTGATGCCATTGAGGTACTCACCGGGCTTGAGCCGGTTCGCCGCCGTCCGGGGATGTATACCGATACCACTCGCCCTAACCATTTGGGGCAAGAAGTCATTGATAACAGTGTGGATGAAGCGCTGGCAGGCCACGCCAAACGCGTGGAAGTTATCCTTCATGCCGACCAGTCCCTGGAGGTCATTGACGATGGTCGTGGGATGCCGGTCGACATCCACCCGGAAGAGGGCGTGCCGGCGGTTGAGCTGATCCTCTGCCGGCTGCATGCGGGCGGTAAGTTTTCCAATAAAAACTATCAGTTTTCCGGCGGCCTGCACGGGGTGGGGATCTCGGTAGTCAACGCCCTGTCAAAACGCGTGGAGGTCAACGTGCGTCGCGACGGTCAGGTCTACAGCATCGCCTTTGAAAATGGTGAAAAAG
>ERZ773185.1880-NODE-1880-length-14570-cov-4.677024_pt1 | contig 14570 bp, 9 predicted proteins | sample MGYA00580531_ERZ773185 | MGnify/ENA primary metagenome ERZ773185 (study PRJEB29015, sample SAMEA2737799) | human gut metagenome | biome: human gut; feature: human-associated habitat; material: faeces | place: China | collected 2012 ...
GAATCTTGCATCAATGTCTGTTCCTTCAACTGCACACTCCATCAACGCATTAATAATTGCTTTATTAACATCTGATCCCCAAGTATAATTCATATTAATTACAACTGTATCCGCTGAGTTGACCTGTGAGCACGCCTCCGCAAGTTTTATTGTTGCAGCATCCCCACTTGTTTCTGCAAGTGCATTAAGATCAACTGTTGTATTACATGGATTTGCTTGAACTTCAGTAAAAATCTTTTCCTGTACTTCCTTACTAGTCATATATTTAATAAACTCAAGTGCAAGTTCTGTCTTCTCTTCGCTCATATTGTTTGCTACTGCAAGACCACCACCTGCTGATGCAATCGCAACATTGCCTGGGAATAACGCTGGTTCAATAGAATCAACCAGTGATGCATCAATTCCACTTGCATTCCATACACCATTAAAAAGTACTCCAACTTTTCCATTTGTGTTAAATTCAGCCATTAAATTTCCATTATCATCTGTTGTATGCTGAGATCCATTTGCCTGATCTAATTTTGCTGCTGTTTTGAATGCATTAGCAAATTCATCTGAATTTATTGTTTCTTCTGTCAATTCAGATTCAACCATTTTCTTTCCTGCATCTGTAGACGCCATAATTGCATTTACAATATAGCTAGAACCCTGTCCCGCTATGTAGCCATAAGCGTCATCTCCCAGATCTGCAATCTTCGTCATTGCATCTCCAAATGTATTCCAATCTGTAAATGCATCTGTAGAAGTACCTGCTTTTTCAAAAATACTTGAATTATACCAAAGACCACGGCTTTCAATCTGATCATGCACTGCATAAATATGTCCATCCTGATCATGCTGTGTGTAATTAAGTCCTACTGCATCCTGCAAATTATTTTCATCGATATATGGTTTCAAGTCATAAACAAGATCCTGTGAGATTGCTGCCTGCGGTACTCCACCGCCACCAACATCTACCATATCCGGGAAAGAACCACCCGCAACCTGCGCACTTACAATATCATCTCTGTTTTCAACAGCAATCGGTTTAAAAGTTACATCTCCATCTGCATGTTCCTGCGCAAATTCGTCATAAATATCTCTCATTACCTGCGCCGCAGCCCACTCACTTTCATCCTGATAATATCCATGATAGAACTCCAAAACATTGTTACCACTAGATTCGCTCTTCTTCTCTCCTCCATCTTCTTTTACCGAGCTGCTACCACATCCAGCTAAAACAGATGCTCCCATTGCTGCTACTAACAATACACTAACTAATTTTTTTTTCATTTTTTCCTCCTTTTATATCGGTTGTATTTGTTAAGTGTATTCTACATTTATTTTTATTCATTTTGAATATATACGGTTGACTATAAACCGTATAATATTTACATATTGCCAAATCAAATACGTAAAATATTTACCTTTTGTCAATTTTTTCGTATTTTTGTACAAAAAAAGTGCATGTCACCTCTATTTCCGAGTCAACATGCACATATTCTATTTTTATTTATTTTCTAAACCTTCTTCAAATTCCTGTATAGATAGAGTTCCTGTTAGCACATCAAAAATGTTTTTTATAAAATAATCCTTTTGTTCGGCTGACCAAATATTATTCGGAACCTCTATTTTTTCGTCTGTCTCAAGAACAAGTGTAGCCGCCTGATACAATCTGCTTTTACTCTCCTTATAAGATTCCAAAGATATATCTGGATTTGCCGGAATTTGCTCTGTCTTTTCAAGAATTTTCGTCTGAACCTTCTTGCTAAGCATGTACTTCAAAAATTTAACTGCTGCTTTTTCTTTTTCTTCATTCCCACTATTACCTAAAACGTACCCTAAACCAGAAGAAATACATGACATTGACTCTCCCCCGTCTGTTGGTAAGAGTGCATATTTAGCATCAATTTGCTTTGAAATCATCGGTGCTCCCCATACTCCATTAATATAAATTGCCAGTTTTCCTTCATTAAAAAGATGAGTCTCATCTCGATAACTATATTCAGCGTTTTCAGAAATAGCCGAATTATACATTCGTTTCATCCGATTTATTGCATTATTGAAAATTTCATCCTGAAATATAAGATTATGTCCTTCAAATCGAGAATCCTCACTTCCAGCTAACATGTGATCCATACAGTATAAATATCCTTCTGCCGTTGGTTGGAGTGCTTTTACTTCATTTTTTTCATTTAACGCCCACTCACTAATCTGATCACACATTGTTTGAAATTCATCCCAACTTTTTGGTACTTTCTCAATTCCTGCTGCCTTTAAAATATCTTCATTATACCAATATCCTCCGCTTAACATTCGTGCATCTGCCACAGAGTACAACTCTCCATTTTCTGTACTCCAGTATTCTTTATTTACTTCTGAAATACTATCAGCAAATTCTTGATCTTGTTGCATATATGGATAGATATCTAGTGCCATATTATTTTCAATCATAAAATCATAGGTATTATTTTCACCTGTTCCACTAAAAGATACAATATCTGGTATATTACCGACCATTATCATATCTTCTACTTTTCTCATCATGTCTTCTCTTGTTGGCATAGAAATCATCTGTAAATTAATATCTGGGTTTTCTTCCTGAAATTCTTCATAAATCTCTCTCATTGCAACATGGTCTTCTTCTGTGCCTCCCCAGGCATGGATCAACGTGATAGTAACACTGTGATTGCTCTCTTTTCCGCACCCTTCTAAAATACAACCAACTCCTAAAATTAGCATCAGGGTCATTAGCTGCTTAGTAGTTTTTTTCATCTTTCCCCTGCTTCCTAAATTCTTTAGGTGAAACCCCAGTAATTTTTTTAAACATCTTCGAAAAATATCCTGCATCGTCAACTCCAATCGCTTCCGAAATTTCATAAGTTTTCATATCTGTATTTAAAAGATATTCCTTTGCCGCTTCTATTCGAAGATTCAATATTGTATCAAACAGATTTATTCCTGTTTTATTTTTATAAAATCTACTTAAATAACTCCTATTTACATGTAATTCATCTGCAATCTCATCCAATGATATTTTATTTTTAAAATTTTGTTCTACATACTGATCGATCTGCTGAAGGAGCGTTCTTTGTTCTGATACAGCAGCCTCCTCTTTCTCAATTTCTTTCTTTAGTTGAGTTAATTTTCCCGTTGCTTTTTCTAATGCTTCTGGAAGTTCATCCATAATGGATATCTTCAAAACGTACTCACATGCATTATACTTGATCGCAAATTTGGCATAATCAAAATCTGAATATGCTGTTAATATTATTATCTGTGTTTCCGGTCTAGTTTCATACAAATATTTACACACTTCTAAACCATTTACCCCTGGCATCTGAATATCTGTGATCACTATATCCGGAGATTCATTCTCTATACATTGGATAAGTTCTTGTCCGTCCTCAAGAACTGACACCAGATCGCAATTCATTTTCTCCCAATTTATCAACTTTTTTAATGCTTCCCTTATATACCCTTCATCATCTGCCGCCACTACTTTCCACATGGCACTCCCCCCTTTCTGCCGGAAGAATTATTTCAATTTTTGTTCCTTTTCCTTTTTCACTCCAAATGTTAAATTTATAATTCTCACCATACAAAATTTGTAACATTTTCCGAGTATTTTCAAAGCCTGTATGAGTGTGATCTATCTTCTCAGGCTGTGGAGCTTCTTCTTTCGGTTTCTCATTCATTTTTTCATAATCAATTCCAACACCATTATCCTCAACAATAATATGAAGTATTTTGGAATTTTTCTTTTGTTTTTTTATTTCATCATTCTCTTCAATGAAATTTTCCTCATACATGCATACCTTTATTATTCCACTTTCCTTTTTGGGTTCCAAACCATGCGACACAGCATTCTCCACAAGCGGTTCAATTAAAAGTCTTGGAATCATATTCTCTTTTATTTGTTCGTCTTCTATATTGATTTCATAAGTCAATTTATCCTGATATCGTTCCTTTTGTAAAAATAAATAGAATTGAACAATTTCCAGTTCTTCTCTCACTTTTATTTTTATTTCTTTTTCACGGAAAATCTTTCCCTGCATTAGTTTAGAAAAAGCATTCAAGCTTTCATATAGCTCCTCATTTCCAGCCATTTTTGCCTTTAAACTCAGCATTGCAAGAATATTAAACTGAAAATGAGGATTGAGCTGAGACTGCAAATATTTTACCTGTGATTGCGTTGCCAATAACTGTTTTTCATATACTTCCGTGATCAAGTATTCGATTCTATCTGCCATTTCATTAAACACCTGTCCGATATCATGGAATTCCTGTATAGAAGAATCCTCCATTCTTACGTTTAATTCCTTTCTTCCAAACGCTTGAATATTGGCAATCATTCTAGTTGCTGGTTTTGTAAAACGATAACTAATCCCATACGATACCAAAAAAGTCAATATTAATACAATTACCAATCCCAACAAAAAGATAATTAGTGTCGGACGTAAAATTGCCAGGATATTATTCTGTCCCACTGCGATAATCGTTCTTAATCCAAAACCACTTGCATCAGCACTGGCAATTACTTTTCTTCCTTCCACATTCTTATTTCCACTCCAGGATATAACTTTTTCTTTCAATAGATCATTTTGTATTGCGTCTCCCCCTGACACTAGCATTAAATTATTGCGTGACAATATACTCCATGAATAATCCTGATAATTTTCTATATCTTTAAATATTCCCTTTATTGCTTCAAGATTAATTTGAACTATTCCAATACCCATTTCTTTCATATTATCATCATATATACGAAAAAGAATATTAAGATTTTTACTATCCGTTACACATGCATATTGATTTTTATCTTTCTTGAACCATTGCTGCATATTTTTATAGGATTTTTCCTGTTGCTTCTCAGAAGCTAACGTAATTGCATAGTAATATTCCTTGATACACTGATCCCAGTTATTGAATAAATAAACACTCGTAACAAATGGCAGCTGCTGATTTACTTGATTTCTGTCTGCAAACAACTCCATACTATACATTAATTGTTCTTTTGCAATATCTGCATCACACAAATCTGTTCGAAAAAAATCCCCCAATAAACTGTTATGCCTTATAGAAATTGCCCCATCTTCTATAAACTGCATATGAGATTGATATTGTTGAGTAGTATTATTAAGCACATATTCTATATCTTCCTGCGTATTTTTGAAAAAAAATGAGAAAAAGACATAACAAACTGCTATGGCAACCAGCATTAATGTAACTACTGATGCGAGCAACATAAATACTGTCAGCTCGTTCTTTAAAGTATGTCTTTTTCTCATTTTTCTTTTCCCCATTTTAATGAAATGTTTGTATCTATTCGACCTTCTCACAGGTATAATCAAGCTTCACACATTACTTTTTATAGTAAATCCACTAATTTTTTATATACTAACACATCAAACAGGAACAGTCGAGTAATTTCTATTTGAACTTAATAATCATGTGATTTTGATACAAAAAAGTCATTGAATTACATTTGTAATAATTGTAATTCAATGACTTGTGTTTTTTTATTATGATCAGCCGAGAAGTTCCATGATCTCCTCTTTTGTGAATACTACAGAATCCATTCCCTCGCCCTCCAGCACCTGCTCGGCAAGCTTTTTCTTTTTCTCCTGGATATCAATGATCTTCTCCTCGATCGTACCCTGGGAGACGAGTTTGTAAACTGTCACGACATTCTTCTGCCCGATACGGTGTGCACGGTCGGTTGCCTGATTCTGCACGGCAACGTTCCACCATGGATCGTAATGGATGACGATGTCCGCTGCGGTGAGGTTCAATCCGGTTCCTCCTGCCTTTAAGGAGATGCAGAACACCGGGACATCATCTTTGTTGAAGCTGTCTACCATCTGCATACGTTTTTCCTTATTGACGGAGCCGGTGAGCATGTAGTAATCAATGCCCAGCTTTTTCAGCTGTTCCGCCAGACGGTCTAACATGGTCGTGAACTGGGAGAATAACAGCACCTTGTGTCCACCGTGCACTGCGTTCCCGATCAGATCCATACACATCTGGACTTTTGCGGATTCGCCCTTGTAATCTTCGAATAAAAGTGCCGGATCACAACAGAGCTGACGCAGTTTTGTAAGTTCTGCAAGGATCTGGATTTTGTTGGACTTAAATTCCGCCTCGCTCTTGCCATCTAACATCTGCTTCATCTGCTGCACATGCGCATCATAAAGAGCCAGCTGTTCGCCCTCCATCTTCGCATAAACATTCTCTTCGAGTTTTTCCGGAAGATCTTTTAATACATCACCTTTTAACCGGCGCAGGATAAACGGACGGATCATGCGCTGTAAACGTTCCATCTTGTTCTCATCTTTGTTCACAACGATCGGTGTCTCGATCTCCTCACGGAACTTCTGATATGTATACAAAAATCCCGGCATCAGGTAATCAAAGATACTCCAAAGCTCACTTAAGCGGTTCTCGATCGGTGTACCGGTCAGCGCCAGCTTAAAGGCTGCCGTGATCTTCTTGACGCCTTTTGCCGCCTGCGTTCCAGCATTTTTAATATATTGAGCTTCATCAATGACCTGAACTGCAAACACAATGTTTTTGTAATACTCCACATCACGTTTTAACAGATCATAGGATGTGATGAGGATCTGCCCGTCCGTGGTGTGCCGGATGATATCTTTTCGTTCCGGTGCACTTCCTGTGATCGTCACAGTCTCAAGTTCCGGTGCAAAACGCTCAATCTCTTTCTGCCAGTTATAAACTAAAGATGCAGGACATACAATAAGTGATCTGCGGCGCTCCTTTTCCCCTGCATCATAATCCTGACGCTCTGCCAGAAGAAGGCTTATTACCTGAAGCGTTTTTCCAAGTCCCATATCGTCCGCAAGGATTCCGCCAAAACCGTTCTCCCGCAGCGTTTTCAGCCAGAGGAAACCGTTTTTCTGGTAGTTTCTCATAACATTTTTCAGGGAATCCACCACCTCATAATCGCTGTCCTCGATGGTTTTCATGTTCCGCACCATGCCTTTGAATTCCCTGTTTTTCTCGATAGACAGCAGCTGGTTATTTTTCAGTGCTGCATCCAGATACATAGCGCGGTATTTTGGGATCACGACGGTTCCTTTTTTCAGGCTTGCCTCGGTAAGCTGTAAGTCCTCACTGACTTCTGCAAGCGCACTGATCCCATCCTCTTTGATATCTAAGAAATCCCCGTTTTTCAGACGGATATACTTTTTCTTTCTGTCGTACTTGGAAAGCAGATATGCCAGCTCCTCGGAGGACATTTCATCGGAGTGTACCTTTAATTCCAGAAGGTCACTCTTTAAGGAGACACCCACGGATACGCTCGGCGCATTGACCACTTTCATATTGCGGAACTTGTCCGACGTGTAAATTGCCATAAAATGGCTTAAACGCTGCAATCCACCCGCCACGAGCTGATAGAGCAGATCTTCGTCTTTTGCAATGACAAAAAATGTCTTCGAATGGTCATACTCATTGAAATACGGCTCCACAAGGCTCTTGATGCGCAGCTCCTCAGACAGATCACGCACCTCGCCCGGTTCTACCTTGGCAAGCACGTTGTATTTATTATCTCCATATACAGCGACCAGCTTCGCTCCGACAACATCCATTGCCTGGCGGTCCAGATATAACTCGAATTCCGGCTTCGGCGGAACATAAAGTGCCTCATCAAAACCTTCCGGGATCACATCGAAGCTCTCCCGCACCATCGGCAGAAGATCTCTGCAGAACATTGCGAGCTCTTCTGCTGCAATATAGCAGTCTCCCCCTACCTGGCGGTGTAAAAACTGGAAGAAGTCTGATACTTTTCCTTTCAACAATGGCTCTCCGAGGAAAATCTCCCCATCCTCATAAAAGTAATAATACTTGTCGCCCTCGATCACCGGAAGATCTTCCATGCAGAGAAACGCCCCCGCACTTCCACCTTTCAGCGTCAGTTTTGGTTTGCGTTTTGTTCCATTATAGATGTAGCTTTCATTCATATCATAACCGATCGTTGCATGAAAAGGAGTTCCTTTCACCGCTTCCAAAAACCGATCGATCCCCACACCGTCCAACTCCATGGTACGCTCATAGCCGCCGGTGTAGGCATAATAAGCATGGAACTTACTCTGGCGCTTTTTATCATCATCCTGCTGCTGCATAAACCGGATCAGGCGCTTTGCATTCTCCGAAAAAGCTTCCATGTGATGATAAAAATCAAGTTTTTTGCCGTAATGCACTTTCTCGTTGACCTGAACAGAATGTAAAAACGCAGAAATGTTTTTTAACACATACTTTGTCTCCATTCCGATCTTAAATTCCAGTCTTGCATAGCCGTAATCCATCTCAAAGTAAGGTTCTAACTCTACTTTTCCGTAAATGGTTTCCGGTAACATATATTTGGATGTTGCACGCATGGAATACTGGCTCAGCAGATTTTTCAACGGCGCTGCCGTCTCCATCTTCCCCACCGGACGTTCCCCTGCTTCCGGTGTCTCCGTGCCCTGTCCCCGTTTTAACCTGAGAATCTCCATCGGAGTCCTCTTGTTTACATAATTCAAAAGCATTGCCACACAATGCTTGCACATTCCCTCATAATTATAAAAAGCCTCACATCCGCAGTTGCAGTTCGTTACATCCCCGAACTCCTCGTCGATAGTGGCTGTCACTTCATAATACTCCTGATTGATTCCACGAACTTTTGCCCTGACATCAGCCACAGGCAGCTCATCCACTAAATACAACTCATAGGAAAAATCAAAAACCCCCGCCGTTTCATACAGCTCTTTCCCTCTCCGGTACGCCGCCGGATACACTGTCTCTTTAATGTCTGATACGGAAAACATATAATTACTTACTCTGTCCTTTCATTTTCATTCGTACTGTCGTTATGACTGTCTTTCTATAATAACACAAAAATGGAAAAGACTGCTATAGTTTTTTCTTTGAATTTTAATTTTCACGTTTTTTTGATCTTTTTATATGTTTTTATCACGTTTTTCACAGCTAAATCACATATTTTTTCACGTTTTTATATAAAATAAGCCTCCGATATAAAATCAGAAGCTCATCTTTTCTAATTATTTTAAAAACGTCACCTTAATCTCCGTACCGGCACCCTCCTCACTTTCCAGTGAGATCTGCGCCTCATGCTGTGCCACAATGTGTTTGACAATGGCAAGTCCAAGACCTGTGCCTCCGGTCGATTTCGAACGGCTTTTATCAACACGGTAAAAACGTTCAAAGACACGTTCCTGTGCCTCCTTCGGAATACCGATACCAGTGTCTTTGACGATCAGAGTCGGATGTCCGTCCTCCGTGCGTGTAATAATCGTGACTTTTCCGCCTTTTTTGTTGTAACGCACTGCGTTACTGCAAAGATTATAGATTAATTCATCTATTAGATTTCGATTTCCCCGAACCGAGGTGGCTTCTCCCTGTACTTCCACCGTCACCTCGTTCTTTTCCGCCGGGATCTCCATCATTGCCTGACAGTTTAACGCCATCTCATGGAGGTCTAACGTCTCAAACTCGATCTTTGTGTCGTCGCTGTCTAACTCGGAAAGCTTGATGATATCATTGATCAGATATTGCAGACGTTCTGCGCTCTTATGGATTTCCGTGGCAAAATGAATGGTGTCCTCCCCGCTTGTCATTCCACTTGCAATGAGTTCTGCATAACCGGAAATCGCAGTGAGCGGTGTCTTTAATTCGTGTGAAACATTTGCAGTAAATTCCTGACGCATCTGGGAATGTTTTAAAATATCCACATGCTGCTGCTTGATAGTCGCAACAAATGGCTTCATCTCGTCATAAACATCATTTTCTTCCAGCAGTACAATATTGTCCGCCATCTTTTCGATTGGTGCCACAAGACGCCTGGTAAGCCTGTGTGCAAGGACTGTGCACAGTACAAATACGCAGAATCCCACAGACAACGTGAGATATACCATCTTGATGATCAGACTGTAGATGCTGTTACTGTCTTTTCCAATACGCAGAACTTTTCCGTCATCTGTTCTCATTGCATAATAAAAAGTATGTTTTGCGGACGTAGTCGATTTCCGCATCGCACGCCCCTCTCCGGCTGCCAATGCAGAAGCGATCTCCGGTCGTTCCCTGTGATTTTCCATCTTCGACTCGTCTTCCATGCTGTCATAGATGACGGTTCCATCCTCATTGATCAGCGTGATACGCAGCCCATCTTTATTCAGATTATAGTTGATCTCATCCGGCAGATCCTCCGGGTTCATCATGGAGATCACATGGGCGTTTGCCTTCAGATCGTCAAAAATCTGTTTTTTCAATATATCATAAAAAAGCACCATGGCACAGATTGCCATGACAATAATTGCAATCGCTGAGATCAGCATAAATTTGCTGTTGATTTTCTTTTTCATCCCATCACCGTCTTACGTCTGTCCTGCCTTTTCCCTGCTCCTTAACGGACGTCACTCCACCATGTAACCGACATTGCGCACTGTCTTGATATGGCTTCCCGCCTCTCCAAGTTTCTGTCTCAGCGTCTTGATGTGCATATCGACTGTCCGGCTCTCACCCTCATAGTCAAAGCCCCACACCTGGTTCATGATCTTATCCCTCGACAGCACGATTCCCTTGTTGATGACAAGGTATTTGAAAAGTTCAAATTCTTTGTAGGTGAGCTCACACAGGTTTCCATCCACGTAAACGGCGTGTTTATCGTTATCCACCAGAATATTTCCGTAGGAGATCTGTGATTCTTCCTGCGCATTCGTGGTTCTGCGCAATAATGCCTTGACGCGGGAGATCAGCTCCATGACACCAAACGGCTTGGAAATGTAATCGTCCGCTCCAAGATCCAAACCTTTTACTTTGTCAAGCTCGGATGTTTTTGCTGTCACCATAATGATCGGCACCTTCGCTGTGTTTTTATCTGCACGGATCTTTGTCAGAATATCAAGGCCGTCCTCATTCGGAAGCATGATATCTAATAAAATCAGGGCCGGAACTTTGCTCTCTAACCTTTTAAAAAGATCTGCACCGCACTCAAATTCTTCTACCTGATATCCGCTGTTTTTTAACGCATAGCGCTCGATCTCGCGGATATTTACATCATCTTCTACAATATAGATTGTTGCCATAATCATTTCCTCCCACTGTTCGCTCTATAAATAGATTATAATACAGCCTGCTTTGTTTTTTCTATAAGTCTTTCCCTGATTCACAAAAAATTCGCAACACAATAATTGTGCTGCGAATTTCTTCCCGGATTTAATCTATCTCATATTTTTGTTCAAATTCATTTTCCAGTTTCGTAAATTCTGCACTCTCTTTTTCATCCATCTGCTCTGTAAAACTGTGTTCCTCCAGACCGGTATCATTCAACTGCATCATATATACTGCGATATTGGAGCAGTGATCAGCAACACGCTCGTAGTTCATGGCAAGATCCGAGAGTACCAGTCCAAGTCCGATCGTGCATTTTCCCTTGCGCAGACGCTTCATATGATGTTTTTTTACCGTTTTGTTCAGACCGTCAATGACTTCCTCTAACGGTTCCACGGAACGCGCAAGTGGAATATCGGTATTGATAAACGCTCCGGTCGTTCTCTCTAAGATATCCCGCACGGCTTTGGAGTAAATGTTCATCTCCTCCTCCGCCTTCTTAGAAAACTTTGCGTCCTCTTTCTGCATCTGCTGTACACATTCTACCACATTTACCGCATGATCGGAAATTCTCTCAAAATCCGTCAGACAGTGTAAAAGTGAAGTCACCCGCAGACTGTCCGTATACGAAAGATCGCCGCTGTTTAATTTCGTCAGATAGGCGCTGATCTTATCATCATACACATCTACGCGGTTTTCTTTTGCGATCACTTCCGCAAATTTCTGATCCGAAGGTTCTTTGATACATTCCATTGCCTCGATAAAACTGTTTTTTGTGATCTCTGCCATCTGGTTTACTAAAGTTTTACATTGCTCGATCGCAAATGCAGGACTGCTCACAAAACGCTCATCTAAAATGGCAAACACATCTTCTTTGGCAGATTTTTCCTCGTCAGATTCCGGGATCGTAAGATAAGCCAGTTTTTCCAGCCCACGGATAAACGGAAATAATACTACAGTTGTAAAGACATTAAAAATACTGTGGATCAGCGCGATCCCTGCAACTCCTACCGTCTCCCCGACAAATTCAAAACGAAAGATTGCATTTCCAATATAAAATACTGTAAGGAATAATAAGGTTCCGATAATGTTGAAATATAAATGCACGAATGCGGTTCTCTTTGCGCCCCGGTTTGCACCGATTGCTGAGATCATCGCTGTGACACAGGTTCCGATATTCTGTCCTAAGATAATCGGAATAACCGAACCATAAGTAAATGCTCCTGTGACAGACAATGCCTGCAGGATACCAACAGAAGCCGAAGAACTCTGAATGACTGCGGTGAGCAGCGCTCCTGCTAACACGCCAAATACCGGATTGTTGAACATCGTCAGAATATCGGTAAACTCCGGCACATCCGCAAGCGGCTTTACAGCATCGCTCATTGTCTCCATACCAAACATTAAGATTGCAAATCCAAGTAAGATTTCACCGATATCTTTCTTTTTGTCCTTGCCGGACATATACATAATAATACCGATCAGTGCGAGAACCGGTGAAAAAGAGGACGGTTTTAACATGCTGATCAGGAAATTGGAACTCTCGATCCCGGTCAGGCTCAAAAGCCATGAGGTAACTGTCGTTCCAATGTTTGCACCCATGATGATCCCGATCGCCTGCGACAGTTTCATGATGCCTGAATTTACGAAACCGACAACCATGACCGTTGTAGCTGAGGATGACTGGATCACAGCTGTCACGCCGGCTCCGAGCAATACCGCTTTAAACGGATTCGAGGTCAGGCTCTCTAAGATACGCTCCAATTTTCCGCCGGACATTTTTTCAAGACCGCCACCCATAACACTCATTCCGTACAGGAACATTGCCAGACCGCCGATCATTGTCAGAATTCCAAAAATATTCATAATCTCTCCCTTACATAGACATATACTAGGTTATTGTTTACATTTCGATTCCATATTATAAACTACATGTAAATCTTATGTCGGTTTTATGTAAAATCTATGTAAAATCGCAATCAGGAGTCTTTTAGCATACCTTTTTTATGTCTGTAAGGGAAAAGTTTTCTTAAAATTTATTCGTCTTCGTGTTTTCCGGTGATAGAATAGATCACCCATTCTGCAATGTTGGTTGCATGATCGCCGATACGCTCAAAATATTTTGCGACCATCAGCATATCCGTTGCCATCTCACCATTTTTTACATTCTCATTGATTTTTTGGATGAGTTCTTTCCGGAAACTGTCAAAAAGATCGTCCACCACATCATCACGGTTGATGACCCAGCGTGCCAGTTCGAGATCTTTGTTGACAAAAGCATCCACACTCTTGATAACCATATCGGTTGTCTCTTTTGCCATCTCTTTGATCACTTCCATCGCAGCCCGGATATCAGAACGATCCATAGGAATACCACCAAGAAGCCGCAAAACCTGTTTCACTAGAATCCAGTTGGCGGCTTCTTTTTTGATGATCACACCCAGAGGCTTTGGACAGGTATCAATAATTGCCAGCATGTCAAAAAATCCCTGGTGATTTGGAAACAGGATAAAGCCGTTTTCCTTAGGAAGCTGCTCTTCTCCATATCCTCGCACCGTCACCCGGCCATTTTGATTAATCGTTTTAATGATATTTCTTAAATAGTCATACCGTTCCTGCTCTGGATACTGATCAGGCCTTTTTCCCATATGGTCGATTTTCCAGAACCAGTACGGAACGATTGGCAAATGACGCAGCACCATATAGACAATTCGATTCATACTTTTTATGACTCCCGTTTATAATCCAGAATTGCAGTCTCGTAAAGGTTATTGCCCTCGGAATCGATTACCACGATCACCGGGAAATCCTTCACCTGCAGCTTCCGGATCGCCTCCGTTCCAAGATCATCGTAAGCGATCACTTCACTGGATAAAATGCATTTTGAAAGAAGCGCGCCTGCTCCGCCGACTGCCGCAAAGTAAACAGAACCATTTCTCACAATGGCATCCTTCACTTCCTGGCTTCTTTTTCCTTTACCGATCATGGCTCCAAGTCCCAGATCCAGAAGTTCCGGCGCATATTTATCCATACGGCTTGCCGTTGTCGGACCTGCCGATCCGATCGGGCGTCCTTCCCGTGCCGGAGACGGTCCCATGTAATATATCGCCTGCCCTTCTATATTAATAGGTAAGTCTCCTCCCTCACGAAGCGTTTCGTACATCCGCTTATGCGCAGCATCACGCGCTGTATATATCGTGCCTGTAATATATACATAATCTCCTGCCCTTAGTTCTTCTGCCGTCTCTCTGCCGACAGGCGCTGAAATATGTCGATCCATTTCTGTTTCCTTTCACTTCTGCCTTTTTCCACTGCTGCTATCTTATCCGCTGTTTTTACAAAACACAGACTGTATGCCTGTTCACATGGCAGCATATATTCACCGCAACCGGAAGTCCCGCAATATGAGTCGGATATGTGTTGACATTTACTGCCAAAGCCGTCACCGTGCCACCCAATCC
>ERZ773185.1895-NODE-1895-length-14482-cov-3.334026_pt1 | contig 14482 bp, 12 predicted proteins | sample MGYA00580531_ERZ773185 | MGnify/ENA primary metagenome ERZ773185 (study PRJEB29015, sample SAMEA2737799) | human gut metagenome | biome: human gut; feature: human-associated habitat; material: faeces | place: China | collected 2012 ...
CCCACTCTCCAAAGATTCTTTTTCAATTTTTTTATAAATGCCATTACTAATATATTTATTAGGATAAGTCGTAAATATTGAGTTTATACTTGGAACCTCAAAATCTACTCTTTGATCCTTAAAGTATCTAGTTTTCATCTTCGTAACATAACAATTTTTTATAGACGTTTTATATTCTTGCATACATTTTTCTATATAAACAACATCTCCATCTGAATTATCAACAAACTGCTTAAGTACTGGTGCTGCAATAATAATTGATTCTTTTTCTTCCATTACTACACCCAAATTTTGTGATGTAATTATCATAAACTCTATCGGAAAAAATAACCCATCTGGAAAAAGATGTTTTATATCTAAATCAGAAAACATTTCTAAAACATTATCAATAATATATCTGATTCCCTCCTCAGTATCTAAAAAGTTTCTTATTTTCTCAATTTGCGATGTTGCTTTTGTCAAATATCCATTTCTATCAATACCTTTTAAGTATTCTTTCGCCCAATCTGCTTGCAGTGCATTTTTTATTTCACAAATATATATATGAAACCCTAATGATGGTTCATAGGAAACTATTAATAGATCAATATCTGGCAAACTTTCATCAAATTTGTTAAGTTTCATGTCTGTTTTGCATTTAAAATTTTCATATTGCAAAAACAGATTTTCCATTTCTTTAACCAATTCATCACCAAGTGGTCCTGAAATATTAGTTAAAAACAAATTCCCGTTTATCCGTGCATGATATCTGAGTAAATCATTAATCCCATTCCTTAATGAAAATGCCGACATGCTTAAGACAAATGTATCATCTTCTTCAATGTAATAGAATGTGCCTTTAGATGCTCTTGCTATATCAATTAAAATTGCAGACACTTTTTCCTCATCATACTCATTAATGTTCTGAATATATTCATTTTCTGGAATACGCACTTTAAAATAGTGCTTCATAAAACAGATTGTATCCCATCGAGGCAGACGAACACCTGTCGTAGCACATTTCTGCTTGATACAGTCGAAATCATTATATCTGCGATAATGAAGATGATGCCCATCCTCAAACAGAATCTTTTCTACTCCATTATATATAGCATCCGCTTCTGCCTGTGCCTGATGAGAATTGATGTAGTTCTTGAATTTCTTCTGTTCCCTGGACACGAACTTATATTCAGTTCCAGTTGAAAACGTACTGTGTACATATCAAAGCCTCCTTTCTACAATTCGCATACGTCACTTAGAGTCATTCACCTCATGACTGAAGTCACGAGTGTTCTGACTTTAATTCATAAAACCTGTTCCTATACATATATAATACCAAACGGAACAAAAAACGCAATAAAAAATAAAAAAGTTGTTCCAAACGGCTTGCGTTATTCAAAAATATGTGTTATAGTAACATTACAAGTTAGCCAGAAACAAATTTTGGTTGCTTGTATCCGCCTCGTAATGGCAGGTACAGTTACTCAAAACAGTTGGCTTTGTTCTCCAATCTTCTTATGTACAAAGGATTCTTTGCTCCCGGTTAAAAGGAAGCGGAGAGTGCCGTATAGTAAATTGCCAGATCTTGCCACACCGCTGTCGTCAGTCTTGATTGATACAACAAGCTGACCTTTCTTATATAGAGTTCCCATTACGCTGTACCTTAATATTTACGAGGCTCTCCATATTTAAGTAAAATATCGCAGTAGCGGGACAGCCGGTTACTTCTTATCTAAACAATTCAAATTGATGAAAAAATGAAAATAATACACCGACATCGATATTCACTGCGATTTTTATAATAAGTAGCTGGACATAGCGTTTGCTATGGCTGGCTTTTCTTGTTTTACAACAAGAATACCCACTTCTTTAGGAGCAGGGCGAATTGCAGAGTTGTTCATCGTTAAACAATCTTAAAGCATTAAATGTAACGACGAAACCAAACGTTAAAAACCAAAGCGGAGGGTTAAAATATGAACATGGTAAAAAAAGTAAAAGAAAACAGAAGCAAAGAAAGAACAAAATCAGTAACAAACTTCATGGGCGGAATCTCTTATGAACTGAATCCCCTGGATACATTAAAGATGGTGACCGCATCATCGATCTTTGGTGAACCTGCATATTACAGAAAAGGGGAAGACGGATCAAGAGTGCGTGATGGCGTATATCACCTGAATAGACTTATGGCGCCTTATTCTGTACTAGATGAAGAGTTCGAAGGCAAGAGCACTTCTGAAATTATGGAAGAAGCTGTCGACGCAGCTCTTGCGTATGACTTTGGTGGCACTATTGCATGGGCGCAGACTCTTCGTAAAGAATTTAATATGAGACTGAATCCTCAGATCATTATGGTGCGCGCAGCAAATCACGAGGCTAGAGTTGCGTTTAATGAGGCAAATCCAGGTGTCTTCAGTGAAATTAATGCGGGGGTGATGTCCAGAGCTGACGAACCTGCATCTCAGATGACATATTACATGTATCGCAATGGTTCAAAGAAGAATATTCCTAATATCCTGAAAAGAAACTGGAAAAACAAGCTGGAGTCTCTTTCAAGATACCAGGTAGCAAAATATAAGAATACAGGGATCGGGATGATCGACGTCGTTCGCATCAGCCACGCAAATAATGAGACTTTAAATGAACTCATGAAAACAGGTACTGTCAAAGTAGCTGATGAAGACAAGACGTGGGAAAATCTTCGTTCGGAAGGCAAGAACTGGAAAGAAATTCTTCCAACTGTCAAAGTAGGACACATGGCTCTTCTTAGAAATCTTCGCGGGATCTTCAAGGAAATTGATGATGCAGAGTTCTGCCGCACCATAATGGATTCCCTGAAAAAAGGAGTACCAGGTGGAAAGCAGTTTCCATTCCGCTATTACAGCGCTTATAATGCAGTAAAGCATGATGACGACCTCAACTGCAAAACGATCATTCTGGATGCACTTGAAGAGTGTATGGATATCGCATGCGATAATATGCCAATGCTCAAGGGAAAGACTATGTGCTTGTCAGATAATTCTGGTTCAGCATGGGGAACTATCCCTTCTGAATACGGGACTGTCCGTGTGGCTGAAATCGGCAATCTCTCATCTGTAATCACAGCTAGAAATAGTGAAGAAGGATATATGGGAGAATTCGGAGATAAGCTTTTAGTCACTCCTGTGCTTAAAAGAGATGGAGTCCTTTCACAGGCGACCGCCATTTCTAAGAATCAGGACGATGCGGTAGGCGGGGCTACTGAAAATGGTATCTGGTTGTTCTTTGATAAGGCAATCAAGAACAAGGAACACTGGGACAACATTTTCATCTACTCCGATATGCAGGCTGGACATGGCGATCTCTATGGAACACCAAAAGAATACGAAAGATATAGAAACCTTGGATTTAGCGTAAATAACGGAAGATACATCGACGTTGCAAAACTGATTGATGCTTACCGCAGCACTGTCAATCCTGATGTCAATGTATTCTGCGTACAGACAGCAGGCTATAATAATGTGCTCGTTCCGGAATATGGATACCGCACCAACGTACTTTATGGCTGGACAGGTAGAGAAGCTGTTTTTGCAAAAACCATGATTGATTTCTGGGATGAGAAGAAACGGTCTTAATAAATTAGAATATAGAGCATGCGGAAGATGCCGCGTGCTCTTTTCTTATTGACAAATATAGGACTAGTAATATCTAATATATATAGAATAAAAAAAGAGAAGACAGTGATATGGAATGTAAAGTAACGTGTTTTGAAAGGGTAATGTACTTGGTAAAGCCACTTCCAGAAGATAAATTAAAAGAAGCAGTCGAAATTATTCAGGAGGATAGTTTCCAGGATTTTCTTGATTTCTGTGTTGAGAATGGATGTTTCATGAAGCCCCAGGCAGCTACATTGTACGAAGGAATCGTCATGTGGGAAGATCTGGACGGAAATTATTGGGAAGAAAATCCTGAAAAATTGGCAACCTTGTACGAAGCAGTTGGAGTAACAAAAGAAGCTTTAGATACATACGAAGAATAGAAAGATGCAATATGAAAAGCACAGAAACGCAGAGAAAAGACTTGGTATAATACCGGGTCTTTTTTTATACGCGAACCAGCTGATTTTATTGACAAAAAACACCCAATGAGTGTATAATATTAGTATAAGAAATGAAAAAACAAGGGAGAAAACACATGAATATTCAGTTTATGACAGAGAAAAACGCAAAAATAATTAAAGACTCCTGGACAGGAGAAGACAAAACTGTTTATGTGCCGGATTTTGAGGAATTAGTAAAAAATGCTTCCTGTCAGGAAGAAATAGACGCAATCAGGGAGACAGAAGCAATGCTAAATAACGAAAAAAGCTACTTCAAAGGATTCCTTTTTCAGATTGTATATATGGTATATGCAAAAGCGCTGGAATACGACAGCAAGACTCATAAGCAGGAATGGGTTGAGAAGTGGCAGATGTACCAGCATCCTTGGATTAGAAATCACAATGGAGTATACAAGACAAAAGAAGAAATGATCCATCAAATAGAGATGATGAACTTATAGGAGGAAACAAACATGGCAAACTTAAGACAATTGGTTGCAAAAATACTCGCAGACTCAAAGAAAGCACTTAGATGCAAAGATATATACGACCCGGTAAATAAGGCTATCGAAGATGGTGAATACAAAACAAAAGGAAAAACAATAGATGCGTCCATCAGAAGAACCCTTCAGACAAATCCGGAATTTAAAGCTGTTGCCCGTGGCTTATGGGTGTTAACAGGGGAGAAGAGCACATCCCTTATTATCGAAGGAGATGGTCGTGCAATGAGTGAGATAGAAGATGCATCCATGGACCTAATAATAACAGACCACCCATGGAAGGATCTTAAAGCGAACAGGGGCGGGAGCAGAAATTACGCGAGATACGATGTGTTTAAATATACCAAGGCTGATTTTGATGCAAAAGCGAGAGTTCTAAAGGATGGGACTTATCTTTGTGAATTCCTTCCGGCAGAATCAGGAAGCAACTGGGAATACTTATGCGAAATCAAACAGATGGCTAAGAAGGCTGGTTTTGAATACTACACATCTCTTGTCTGGGATAAAGGATTCGCAGCCAACTGCGGAAGACGTTCAGGTGCTGTAGAGCAGATTATAATCTGGTCCAAGGGAAAACCTAAAAGATTGGCAGCTAAAGGAAAGCCATACATGGCAAGAGAGCAGTTGAGCTTCTTTCAGGAGTATAAAGTGCCTGCTCAGAAGAAAAACAGAAACCACGACAACGAAAAGCCTGTCGAGCTTTACAAGTATCTGATTGAATGCTTCACAGAGGAAGAAGATATTTGTCTCGACCAGTTTGGAGGTTCATGCAATGTCGCAGAAGCAACCGTAAAATCAAACAGATTCGCTGTAGTATACGAACTTTGTAGTGACTTCGTTAAAAAAGCTGTGAATAGGCTAGGAGCTGTAAACGTATCGACGATAGTTGCAGCAGAATACCAATAAAACAAACAGAAAGACCTGGCGATAAAACCCGGGTCTTTTTTTGTGCACATAATAGCGATAACTCGCATAACTTATTGACAAAAGCACTCATTGGGTGTATTATAGAAATATAAAGAGAGGGAGAAATAATATAGTAACAAGAAGCTCCTCGCTTTAGAATGGAATTGCTTAAGAAGGAGGGTATTTCATGGAAGTAGTTACTAGATATCAATGCGAGTATTGCGGAGAACTTTTTTATAGTGAGGAAGAATGTTTAAGACATGAAGAAAGGCATAGAAAAATAAATAAAGCTAATGAAATGTTAAATGACGGATTTACACTTAAAGAAATTAATGATGAGTGTGAAATTTGGACAAAGGAGATTGGTCATTGGGTTAACAATATTTGGTATGGAGGCATTCCTGAATATCTTTTAAATGTTACAAAGGATAATTGTTTTAAAATTAGTTATTGGCAAAGTTGTGAAAAACCTGCTTATCAAATTCAAAGTATAACAATGAAAGGAAAATTATTTTTACATGGGAAGGGGTCTTGGAGTGGTTATTATGGGGGCGAATTAAAATTAAATAATCTTAATCTTAAAGATCCTAGACCAAAGGATGAGTTATTTGTTGATCCTAGACATATTTAAAGGTATGCCGTGTGCATAACCGCATAACTTATTGACAAAAGCACCCAATGAGTGTATTATAGAAATAGAAAGGAAGGAGGAAACAATATGAAACTAACAAACGGACAATGTTATATCGCAATAAACGAAAATGGCAACGTAAAAAAAGTACAAGATAAAAACGAAGCATATGAATTCGCCAGCCAAGAAGAAATCGAAACATTAAGAAATAAAGCGAAAGGAAAAACAAAAGGCTATTACGTAGCTGGCAAACAAGCAAATGATCCAGCCCCTGTTAAAAAAGTAAAAAAGATCCAGAGAAAACAATACTCACAAGATGTAAGAAAACTAATATATAGCCATGCAGATGGAAGATGCGCTTTGTGTGGCAATCCTATTGCCTTTGAAGAAATGACATTAGATCATATCGTTCCGCTTGCAATGGGCGGTGCTGATGAAGTGGAAAATCTCCAATGTTCCTGTAAGGCCTGTAACCAGTTCAAGGGCTCAATCCTTCCAGCTGATTTTTTTGATCGAATACAGGAAATTTTCCTATACCAGATCAAAAAAGAACATCCTGTTGTTTGGAAGATATGCAATCGCTTCGTATCTGGAAAATGACATAAAAAAAGACCCGGCAGCATATAGTTGCTAGGTCTTTTTCTTATTTGATGTCAAGAATTTTGTTTTTTAATTAGAGCAAAAAAGACCTGCAGTTTAAAACAGCTGCAGGCCAGCGCTTGCTGAAAAACAAAGTTAGAATACTCGACCAATCATGGTACATTCTTCTACAGTTCCAAAAAGCTTTCGCCAGTCTCATCAACCAGTTCGAAATATTCTTCTTCGCCAGTCAGATAATGAGATAGGGTAACTTGCTCCATGCGCCCATATCTGGCTGCATATTTAGGCTGGATCATGTAGAGCTGATTTTTAGCTCTGGTCATTGCAACATAAAAGCAGCGAAGCTCTTCTTCATCATCCTCAGAATGCTCATTCTCACAGGTAACGTGAGGGAAGATTCCATCTGCACAGTCAAGAATAATGACTACTGGAAATTCCAGCCCCTTGGCAGAGTGGATCGTTGAAATATGAAGCACGTCATCGTCTGCTGTGGGGACGTCTGCTTCCAAGGTAAGTTTATCCAAAAATCCGGTTAATGTACGATGTTCCTTAGCCATAATGTTAAGAGTATCAAAGTCTTCGCTATGAGAATCGTTTTCTGAAAGGAGTTCGTCTCTTTTGGACTCGTCCTCCAGCTTCATTTCGCTGATGACGCGTTCACAGAGAGCAGAGTAATACTTCTCAACTGCCTCCATCATCTGGGGGAGGTCCATTTGTTGCCATTCCTCAAGTTTACCTTTTAAAGCGACCATGTCTGGATAAAAAGCTCTTTTCCTGTACGAATTTTCTACCAGCCCGCTGTATCCAGATTTAATAATAAGCTCTGAGATTCTTTGAGTAAATGTACCACCGATTGCCGGATATTTCTTCAGTGCACGGAAGAACGCAATCTCATTGTCTGACTACTCCCCATGAATAAATTCAGGGGGTTCTATTTTGAAAACCTTTGCAAGGTCAACCGCATTTCTATTTCGGGCGAACCTAATATCACTGATGCGTTTGCATAGAAATTCAGGAATCTAACACGCAGGGTGTTGCACTTCACCAGCCCGGTCAAACAGGGACACGAGGTCCCTGCCGGCCTGCTGTATGCTTCTGATTTCCATTTAACGTCGGCATAGTCAATCCGACGGGTATACAAAGTTATGCGATATACCAGCGCAAGCCTGGGTTATTAATTCCTTTTCGTAATCGATATTTGACATAAGCATGTTTTCCTTTCTGCAGACTGGTTCTCTATCTTACTGGGCATCATTCTTATCTTCTTCTTTGCTGTCTTCTTCAACCGCAGTAGCTTCTGCATCGATAACGGTATCCATATGGATCGTCTGTGGAAGAGCTAATAGCTCGTTATCTATTAATTTCTGAGCACGATTTGCAATTATCCAGCTCTTAATAACAGAAACGATATTAAATACTGCATAGTAAACAGAAACGAACACCGGCAGCGATAGCCCAAAGAAGAAGACCGTCAGAAGACGAAGCCAGCTGGATGGGTCAAAACTGCTTGTTATGGACTTTTTGCTGCGAATAGCTGGAGCAAAAGTAATAAACAGCTGAGTAAGCATCATCCCAATGAAAATCGAAATACATACTGGATTTCTTAAAACAATCCCAACCATTGTTGGAGTAGACATCTGAACTCCAAAGAAAGAAGACTTCGCGATAGCTGCGGCGCTGTTGATCGCCATATAAAGAGCAATCACGATTGGAATCTGAATGACCTCAAAAACAAGTGTCTTCCAGGCACTGGCGTTGTAATGTTTATATACTTTCTGCATTTCCTGATACATTTCAACCTGCTGGCTGCTTTTATATTCTTTCCTATAAGGAGCAAATTTTATCTGAGAAGCAGATACCCTGATGGAATTGCGATAGGAAAGTGCAAATATAATCAAATTAACAAGGACAGCGATAATAATAATTGCCGCCACGGGACCAAGAAGTCCTGTAAAAAAATCGACTATTCTTGCAAGCGGCCAAACAAATACAGCGCGGAACAATCCATCGGAATGAAGTATCTGCTGAAATGTTGTGTCGGCTGAAATTTGGAGTGGGGCAGTTGTTTCCTTTGCCCCGCAACCCGTTAAGGCTGAAGCAGTTATAGCAGTAAATCCAAGTAAAAAAGCAGTCTTGTGTTTTTTGCTCAAATCGTGTTCCTCCTTATGAAATAATTGTTATTTGTGTTTAAATATCGTTAAGCCATAGACAAGAGACTTAATGTGTCCACTCTTGTCTATGTTTGTATGCATATTTCTATGTTTTTGATTACTTAACAATTAGTCCTTATTTGATAACGTTTAATGCGATAACTTCAGCAATAAATACAAATACAAGAATGCGAGTAGCCATGATACGGCGTCCTTCGGCAGATCTTGCTTTGTTCTTTCCCCAGTACGTATCTGAAGCGGAACTGCTGCCGTTAAGAGCTCCAAAACTATTGTCTTTTGCATCCTGTTTAAGTACTAGTACCGAAATGGCTGCCACCGTCACGATAAGAATACTGCTGATCAGCATTTTGATAATTTCAATAGTAGACATATAAAACCTCCTTTTTAAAATTCTATTATGTATATGTCAGAATTTTTATATTTTACCTTTTTCACATACAAACAAATTTGCTACGTGTCAAAAAAAATTCCAAAAATTGCTGTATGAGAAAATTGAAATTTGCTCATTTTCTGACATATATAAACTGGACCTGACAAAGGTATAGTTCTGTGATTATTAAAGAAGGAGGAAAAGAGAATGGAAGAGCTTATTTTTCAAACAGCACCAGCTAGTCAGATGGATGACACAACGACCAAGACAATTGTTTCAAAAGTAGCATATCTAATTGGGGTCCCTAAGAAATTTTTCGAAGATGAATACTCTCCGCCTCAAATAGAGGAGTATGAGAAGCTCGATCAGATCAAGACAGCGAGAATTATTCGAAATCTCTGTATGTTTAGAACGTCAATTGAAAGTAATTATCGTTCAATCAAGAGAAAGGTCAGGGACGAGTATAGGACAGTAATCACCATTGAAGAAACATCGGATATTGTCAAAGCACTTTCGGAAGATGGAATTGAAATTGCAAGGAATCCAAACAAGCGCCTGCAGATGTTTGTAGTTGAAACAAATAAAGAAATTTCTAATAGGATCGATAATTGTAAGTCCATTTTCCCGGACTGGATTGTATGGAAATATTTAAGGAATATCTTTATTATGCCAAACGGAACAATAGAGCAGAAAGTACAGAAACATATCAATAATTACTACTATAAATACAAGTCGTGGTATCCATACATGGTCTACATTAACTGGCAGCCCGAGGATAGCGGCAATATCTTGTATAACGACAGAAAATTTCTCACTTGTTTATACAAATGGAATAATGATCAGTTCACAGATATAAGTAAAGTCTCAAAACTCGACAATACGACAAAATTCAACATTGATGAATTTATCGAAGACAGTAGCAAGCTTGACATCATTGTAGACTGTGAAAATTCCGATCCATATAAGCTTGCAGTAACCTTGAATTCGCTGGATAAACCGGTCGCTGATAAAATTCATCGTTTGATCTTGATTGATGACCCAAATACTGTAAAAGCATGGAGATTTTTTGATCGATACGTACGCTCTTATGAAATCGAACATATTATGATGGAACGCATAATGGAAAGCAAGTCGCTTGTAGATATCGGTCTTTCATCTAAAATTTTTAGAGAATTTTTTCAGGAAGGAGTAGACTCCTTTATGCTTTGCAGTTCAGACAGTGATTATTTTGCAGTAATCAAGGGACTTCCAGAAGCAAGATTCCTTATTCTAGGGGAACAGGAAGCTCTCGGCAGAGATATGAAAGAAGCTCTTGCAAGCAAGAATATTCATTACGCATATATTGAACGCTTTTATTCCGGCGGAGATGGGCAGGATATCAAAACAAGAGCTATCCTATCTGAGGCTTCCGACATACTTGAGCAGGAAGTGAAAGTCAATGCAAGACAATTATTAAAAAATGCATTGTTTGAAGCAAAAATCCGATTGAGTGATGCAGAATTTGAACAATTTTATAAAAATCATGTAAAACCAATGACATTAGAGCTGGATAATGAAGGAAATATTAAAATCAATTTGAAAAAATAGGAAAGGAACAAAAAATGAGTAAAAAGAAATCTATTGTTGTCTTAATACTGTCCCTGGTGGCGACGGTATTATTAGGGTGTGTTGTCACGCTCGGAGTAGACAAAAAACATGCCGGATCCATGAGAAATATCAAAACCGGATTAGATCTTTCAGGAGGAGTAAGTATCACATACGAAGCTGTATCTGATAACCCGTCAGATGAAGAAATGTCGGATACGATGAACAAGCTCCGCCAGAGGGTAGAGCAGTATTCTACAGAAGCGACGGTATCAAGACAGGGAGAAAAACGAATCAATATTGAAATTCCCGGAGTAACAAATGCTAATAAAATTTTAGAGGAACTTGGACAGCCTGGTTCTCTATATTTTGTAAATAAGAATTCAGAAGTCGTCCTGAGTGGGACAGATGTCAAGCATGCAGAAGGAAGCTCCTATCGAGACAAAACAACCGGAAAAACAAAATATGCCGTAAGCTTGAAAATGACCAAGGAAGGCACTAGAAAATTTGCTGAAGCAACAAAAGAAAATGTTGGGAAGCCAATTTATATTATCTACAATAATCAGATTATCAGTGCCCCAACGGTCAATTCAGAGATCACAGACGGAAGCGCAGAGATTTCCGGAATGACCAGTCTTGAAGAAGCGAATGCTCTTGCTTCAAATATACGAATCGGAGGTCTTTCTCTTGAGCTTAAAGAAGTTTATTCGAATGTAGTAGGAGCACAGCTTGGACAGGAAGCTCTCAAGACAAGTCTTATTGCGGGAATGATTGGTATTGCGATTATTATCGTGCTTATGATTATTGTTTTCCGTGTATCCGGTATTGCTGCTGGTTGGGCCTTGATCGTATTTACGTTGCTAGACCTTCTTGCGCTAAATGCGTTTGATGTTACGTTGACTCTGCCAGGTATTGCAGGTGTTATTCTTACAATCGGTATGGCAGTGGATGCAAACATTATTATTTACACAAGAACGAAAGAAGAGATTGCTCTCGGAACGAAAGTCCCAGATGCTATAGAAAGTGGTTTCCGCAAAGCATTCTCCGCAATTCTCGATGGAAACGTTACAACGCTTATTGCTGCGGCTGTATTATTTGTATTAGGTAGTGGTTCTGTAAGAGGATTTGCTGAAACATTGGCAGTCGGAGTCATCCTTTCTATGTTCTCGGCGCTTGTGGTTTCAAAAGTCATAAGTCGCGCATTCGTTGGGCTTGGAATTCATTCAGAGAAATATTACGGAAAGAAAATAAAAAGAAAACCAATTGGATTTGTTAAGAAAAAAGCGTTCGCATTCGCAATTGCATTATTCATGGTTGTATCTGTGCCTGTCGGTATGGGATATTTCAATCACACGAGTGGCTTTCCAATGAACTATAGTTTAGACTTTGTTGGAGGAACAGCAACGACCGTAGATTTCGGCAAAGATATGTCTCTTAAGGAACTGGATAAAAAAGTAGAGCCTGTTGTTGAAAAAGTAACCGGCAATGCGGATATACAGTTCCAAAAGATTTCGAGTACCAATAAGGTAATCATCAAGACGCAAGACCTTACTGTTAAGCAAAGAACAAAGCTAGACAAAGCTCTTAAAAACGAATTTGGAGTAAAGGAAGAAAAAATTACGGCTGAAAATGTTTCTTCTACAATTTCGAAAGAGATGAGCACAAACGCCATTAAAGCAGTTGCCATTTCGGTTGTTTTAATGCTTATTTACATCTGGATTCGTTTTAGAAACGTAAGATTCGCCTCTAGTGCAGTAATTGCTCTCATTCATGACATTGCCGTAGTTGCTGCATTCTACGTATGGACTCGTGCATCAGTAGGTTCTACGTTTATCGCAGTCATGCTCACAATTCTTGGATATTCAATTAACTCGACAATTGTAATTTCCGATAGAATTCGTGAAAATAAAAATCTAGATAAGAATATGGACAATGAAACAGCGGTTAACTCAGCAGTTACAGATACACTTTCCAGAAGTATCTATTCATCGCTGACTACATTGATCACTGTATTTGTATTATTTATCATGGGTGTTCCAGCTGTTAGGGAATTTGCACTGCCAATCATCATCGGTCTGATTGCAGGCACGTTTTCATCTGTATGTGTAACAGGTCCTTTGTGGTACACAATGAATAAGAAAAGAAAAACGACAAAAAATAAGGGAGGAAATTTATGAAGACATTAAAAAAAGTATGGGGCGCAAAAGAGCTGCGCAACAGAATCTTATTTACACTGATCATGCTGATTTTTCTTCGCATGGTTTCACAGATTACAGTCCCAGGGGTAAACTCTGAATTCTTAAAAAGCTATTTCGGTGACAATGAGGCATTTAATCTCATGAATGCATTTACCGGAGGCGGACTTGAGCGACTTTCTGTTTTCGCTCTTGGTGTTACGCCTTATATCACTTCATCGATCATTATTCAGCTGTTTACAATTTCATTTCCGAGACTGGAACAGCTTGCAAAAGAAGGAGAGTCTGGGCGTAAAAAACTTACAAAATATACGCAGTATGTAACGCTTGTGCTTTCCCTTGTAAGTTCTATTTCAATGGTTATTGGTTTTAGAAATCAAATGCTTATAACAAAAAATTACTTAACTTATGCGGTTGTAGTGGCAACATTAACAGGCGGTTCCATGATCCTTGTATGGCTCGGTAATCGTATCACTGAAAAAGGTATTGGGAACGGAATTTCTATGATCCTTCTTTTCAATATCCTTTCGAGAATGCCTCAGGATATGAAAACACTTTATGAATGCTTTATGCAGGGCAAGACTTGGACCAAAATGACAATGGCTGGTCTTGTAATTGCAATGACTATTGTTGTTGTTATCTGCCTTACATTGATTTTAAATTCCGCAGAGCGCCGCATTCCGGTTGTCTACACGCAAAAGATGCAGGGTAGAAGATTTGCTGGTGATGGGGCATCTAATATTCCTATGAAAGTAAACACTGCAGGTGTTATGCCGGTTATCTTCGCAACATCGTTAATGACATTCCCGGCATTGATTTTAGGCCTCCTTGGAAAAACTCCAAACGGAATCTGGGCGACTGTCACAAAAGCACTGAATTCAAATAACTGGTTTAACCCAAGTGATTGGCTACCTACTGTAGGATATATCTTATATGTTCTGCTTTTAATCTTTTTTGCTTATTACTACACGACAATTACATTCAACTCAGCAGAAATCGCAAACAATTTAAAGAAAGCCGGAGCAACAATCCCTGGAGAAAGACCGGGCAAGGACACGGAACTGTACCTTCAAAAAATCCTTAAGCATGTTATCATGATTGGAGTAATCGGGCTTCTAATCGTATGTACAATTCCACTTGTTATAAGTGGAGTAACAGGCGCAAACGTATCATTTGGTGGAACATCTTTAATTATTATTGTTTCAGTAATTTTAGAAACTGTAAAGCAGGGTAAATCAATGCTTAGTATGAAGAACGCAAATACATTTCTTCGCTAGGGGGATATGCCTATGAAAGACAACGCTGTTAGCCGCCCAGAAGTCATGCAGCGCATTCAGAAAGAGATTGAGACTACTGAATGGGTTGTTACATACAAAGGCTTGACACGCACCATTGGTGAGTGGGCAGAAGACTTAGGCATGTCATCTTTAGAATTCGTAGAAAAAACGGTTGGCCCTCTCTCTCCGGGAGG
>ERZ773185.1896-NODE-1896-length-14480-cov-4.937470_pt1 | contig 14480 bp, 8 predicted proteins | sample MGYA00580531_ERZ773185 | MGnify/ENA primary metagenome ERZ773185 (study PRJEB29015, sample SAMEA2737799) | human gut metagenome | biome: human gut; feature: human-associated habitat; material: faeces | place: China | collected 2012 ...
GATTGGGATGCCTCATTCGATTTCTTCGGAAATATCGCAAACGGATAAAGAAGATTTAACATATAATATCTTTGAATCTTTTGATTTTCAAATAAAAATCCCTGCCAGCTTTCACAAGCTGGCAGGGATAATTATAAGTAAAAGAATGTAATTCGCTATTCTGATTTCACTTAGAAAATCATCTTATAGTCCTTACTGCTACCATCTGTCAATTCTATGTGTATGATCTGAATGCCTGTGGCTATGCTCGCCTTTAAACACCCTGAACCATTTCCCTGTACCCTGCTGATGATTCTGCCATTCAGGTCTATGACCTTAACGCTCTTGAGCTGACCGCTGGCAGATTGCACGAGGACAGAAGAACCTTCCTGAACAATACTGATGCGCTGATCAGTATCGACAGATGTCACATCTGTACTTCCATAACGGCTTCTGATAACAAATCTGCCTAACGAGGTCTCGGCATCCGCAATAATGATAGGAGAATCGAGTGAATAATCGGCACTCGAAAGCATATCATGGAGAACATATCCGCTCATATCAACACCCTGAATAGGTTTTACCTCGATACGGATGCTATCCTTTTGCGAAAGATAGATTCCTAAAGGTGTAGCGCCAGTCATCGGAAGGATATCGTAAGCCTGACTCTGCTGAATACCAAATACCTTCAAAGGTGACTTCACTTCACTATCCAGAAGAGTTGGAACCAATACAGAGTTCTTGAAAGAAGAACCGTCAGAAACATCATAAGCAGTTTCTGAATTCTCCATCACCAGCATAGCTGCTGATTTGCTTCCCGTCTTCAGGCTTTCCACACACACTTTCAGTCCCTTGGCTTCAGCAGGTTTACTTTCCTCAGTAGCCTTCTTGCTTCCACCAATCATTTCTGGGGTGAGCAGCAGGGTGATTTGCGTACTCGGCTCATCTTTTGTGGTAACATAGAATGCCTGCATGGGGGCGATGGCGGTAGTGTTGCCCGTAGAAGCGACCTTGCTTACAGTTTGCTCTTCCATACCTCCTAATTCATTCTCTACTTCCACCTTCACACTGCTCACGTTCTCATTCACCTCCAGGAACTTCTTGATATTCAGGCGGCTCATGAATGGGTTGCCCAACACGAAGGTCTGCGTAGGAATATCCGATTTCAGCGTAATCGGATACTCGCTCTGCCCCACGAACACCGTGCGGTTCTCCGTCACTTCCTTGCCTTCCGACAGATACTTATATTCCATCGTCAAGTCGCCTTCCTGCGGAGAATTCGGTTCGTAGATGAAGCGGTTTATCTTATTTGCATCTTTCGTCACTGTTTCACTAGCCACTTTCTCCTGATCGTAATCCACGAAGTAACTATATTCTTTATGCGCCTTAGGCAGGCGGATACTGAACTTATTGGTAGCCGGCAGATTGCCGTTGTCTATCCACATAGAGAAGCCTTCACCCATGCCGTAAGGCTTAGCCACGGCATTGAAGTTGTGCGACCAGGTGGCCTCGTTCACGGCAAGCGTTTCATCATTCAAAACCGGATTTCCCTTGATGTCTAGCGAATAAATCTTACCCGGATGCGCAGCCGCCCAGAGGCGCTGGTAGATGCTCGGGTTGAAGCGTTGTTCCTTCCAGTTTTCTTCGTTCAGCTCCTCGAAGTAGTTCGCCTTCGTGGTGTCGGCAGGCATGAACATATCGCCCGTGTACATCTGCTTGAGTGGTGCACTCAGCAGATAGTAATGGTTCGGCTTCTGCTCCAGTTCTACCCATGCCTTGCGATAGTTGAGCGATGGCACGTTATCCACCGCCGAACGGGGTTCGAAGAAGATGTCCTTGCAGCAGTAGTCGGCTGGCTTCTCTGGCGTGCCCAGCCTTGGGAAGTTATCGGCATCCGACGAGATGATGGCGTTGGTGCAGCAGTAAGGCGAACCGTCGCTCCAGTTGTCCCATTTGTTCCATTCATTGGTAGATGCACTCGGAAGCCATCGGGTCTGTAATGGATGAACCTGATATACTACAGAAGAGAGTGGCGTCCAGCTGCCGTCGAAGAAGGTGAGCTGATATTCGCCCGGCTTCTTGGTGATATAAGAATATTTAATATTGTTCTTGGTGTCTGATGTAGAATGCAGAGACACGATGCCATTATCTCCCGCATTCTTATCACCGAAGTAAAGATGATAATCTACTCCGGTCAATCCGGTAGCAGTTACGACAATCGTATCTCCTACGCATACATTGTTGACAACGATATCGTCTACACCATCTATGCACGACTTGTCGTCCTTACAGTCAGGAATACCATCATTATCAATATCACCACGTGTCACGAGTCCGTAGAATTTCTGCACATCCAATGCACCTACAATTTTGGCTAAAGTTAATCGCACCTCGTCATACGCTTTCTTTGGCTGAAAGAAGAGGATATTCTTATCGCCATAACCCGCTACATTAGCGGAAATCACCTTCCAGTCGGTAAATTTATCTCCCGTAGAATTACCGTCTTTGAAGGTTTCTACCGTTAGCCAGTCTCCTACATCTACGGCTGCCAGGAAAGTCTTGTTGTCAATGACAATTCCCAACTGATGATGATAGTCGAGTGTTCTACCCATCTTTACGGCGAATGTTTGACCAACTCCCAGACTTACCGTATTGGCAACCGCCATATAGGTATTCAAGTCATCATCCACCAGATAACCTAAGTTATCATCTACAGTAGCCACACTCACCGCTCCGCCAAATTTGGTTTCATTAGCATTGATGGTAGTATGTGAATGATTATGCGACATCACCATACTGCTACATGCAAGTGGCGAAGAACAGTCATCGGCAGCCTCCTCAATAAAGGCATAGTAGATACGGAGTTTAGAACCGCCCAGATTGAGTACACCCGAATTCCAGAGTTGGAACTCATCCATCTGAATCGGGTTGCCTTTGCTGTCGTAGGCTGGAACTTCGATAGAATATCTTATCTTTTGCAGCTTGTCTGAACCTGCAATATCTGCACTAATCGCATTGTTCTCATCAATCAGATGGCGATATACTTCCTTGCCTTGGTTATAGCAGCGTATCTGCAGGAATTGCAGGGCATGCAAATTGATTACTGTAGCATCAGCCTCTACCACAAAACCAATGCGCTTAGGTTGAGCTCTCTTGACGGCATCCGGCTCTGATTCACCTTCGTGTCGGTCGGTAGCATCGTATATCAGTTGACCATCCTTGCGGTGAATTCCGATGATGCAGAGGTTATCGGCAAGACTCAAGCCACCTATATATTCGGCATATTTATCATATTCACCTTTGATAATATTGTCTCTATCCCTGAGTTCAGAGATAGAAAGCAACGAGCCGGATGTTTCGTGAATCTTAGGCGATACCTCGTAGAAATCTTCACCCAGTTTGTTGACAAGTGGTTTGCCGCAAGTTGTATTTCCATCATTAAAACCACCTACAGTAATGGTGGTTTCATCATAACATCCGTCCTGAGCCGTGGCCCTGAAGGTATATTTACCAGGTTCCAGATTGGTAACTTGACCATCAGAGGTAACCTTTACTGGTGTGGTGGCAAGAATATCGTTATTTTTCAAATCCCATGCATTCACCAGACTCCATGTTACGCTCACCTTGGGGTTGGAGCGAAGGTTGAAGGAAGTCTGCGATTGGCAGACATTGCTGCTTATGGTAGGATTGATGGGGCACCGGTGGGATACATCTGGAGCCATTCTTACGAATCCATAGTGGATGCCGATGGCGCCTGCGTCAACTCCGAGAACCGTAAGGAATCTGATTTCGCATCCTGAAAACGGCACCTTTGCCTTGATGCTCACCGTTCCGTCGCCAATCTGCACCAGCGAGAGGTGGAGCACCTGGGCAGAAATCGTTTCTTCCTGCACCTTGTTTCCCTTGTGGTCGAAGAGCAGCACGTTGACCCATGTTCCTGCATTGAGGCTCAGCAGGGCATCCATCTTGTATTTGAAGCCAGCCTCCATGCCAGCCTCGAATGCTTCGCCTTGCGGGTTCTTGTTGTTCTGCATCATAAACTTGGCTCCGCCTTGGTAACCTATGTCAAGAAGAGGAACGATGGTGGCGAAATTGTCCAGATCATCATCTGTCATCTTCTTTATATCGCCGTCCAGGAAAGGCAGGGGGATGCCGAGGATAATAGGGCGCCAGCCTTTCATCTCTTTGAGCGCTACCTGCTTGTCGTCTTTGAAATATTCGTTGTATTTTTTGATGCCTCCATCGGTGACGGTAAACTCCGTAGATTCGCCCACGAAGGCATATTTGATTTTCAGAATATTCGCCACTTCTGCCTGAATGCCGCCCGAGCAGTCGAGAGTGATTTCATCGAAGAGCCAGTCGCTTTCTGCAGTCAGCATGGCGCAGATGTTGTCGGAACCCGGTATCTGGAGCAGCTTCAGCGTTACTCCCGAACCATTCTGTCCTTCTCTCACCGCCTTTACGCCCTTCAGTTTGCCGTCGCGATAGAATCCGATGGAGAATGCCTTGACTACATCGAGGCTCAGCACGCTGCTACCCGAGCCAGCCACGATGGTAAAGCCTGCCACCGTTCCCTTGGAATAGTAATTATCCATATCTTTTACACTTACTATCGGATCTACGGTTACCCCTGCCCGTACCACGGAGTTCACCTGTGCATAGTTGTCGAGTGAATCGTCGGTAAGGGCGCCCATATCCTTTGCCCAGCTGCCTACGCCTACCACACCAATCAATTTGTTAATGGTGCACGATTCGCCCGTAAGGGCACGGCGGTTGCGCAGTTCACGGAATGTCATGTTGTAATATTTGGGGTCATTGTTGAACTCCACAAAATGGTCTTGGTGCTTGTCGGCTGGCAGATCATCCCAGTTGTTGGTCCAGATGGGTTTCTTGCAGTTCTTGAACGAGTCTCTAACGGCAGCACTCTCGAAATAGGGACTGGTGTTGTCATCCTTGGGTTGTGCCGCCTGGATAGAGGCGGGCACAACCATCAGGAATGCCAACAAAAATGATATGAAAGTTTTATATATAAAATGCAGTTTCATTGTCTGTTTGATTTTAAAACATAGCATAACGTCTTGATAATTCTCTTGATCTTATTCGAGCAAATGTCTGGAGTCTGTAAGTTTGCTTTGATCAGCGTATGTGAAGACATATTTATGGTTTCGTCTCAGATAGAAGAGGTTGCTTACTCCATCTACCACGATAACGCCCGTAGCTGCTTCAGAAGACATCATATCCTTTGCCTTTATCTGATAGTTGTGGGCGTGAGGATAGGCATCGAAGCCTATTCTCACGGCAAGATGGGTCTTGCCTGGCAGCACAAATGCCTTGAGCACCACTTCCTTGCCTTTACCTGGGAAGGGGGCATAGGCGATGGCTGTATAGGAGCCTCCCTTTTTGGGATATTTTTCGATAGGTTCCCTACCCTGCTTAAAACCGTCATAGCTGGTAAGAGGCATCTGGGTAAGCACGGTGTCGGCAAGTAGGCAATACCATTGCGTCTGCGCTGTAATACTGTAATGGGCGGCATGAGTGATATGAACCTCCACTTCTGCCATGCCTCTATAGAGTGTTCCTACAAGCGGCGTAGGGGTGTTGTTCCCCAGATTTTCCTTCTGGTAATCAGCCGAAGAGATGATTGGATTTTGGGTGACATCTCCCTTCTGGTAGAAGGTGCCATAGAAGAGCTGCGGCACCGTGATGAGCTGGCGGCTCAAGCAATCTACATGATACAGTAAGAGACCTATTTTTTTTAGATAGTCAAGCCAGTTGTTGGGGGTGTCGGTTTTGTCATCATTGACCAGGTAACTCGCAAACGTGGCCTTGAACTCCTGAAATGTAGTACCTTTTTTTAAATTGAGCATTTCCGTGGTAACCACATTGTTTTCCTCATACTGCGGATAGGGCGATTTCTCCTGGCTATTGTAAGCGAGGGCAATGATGCGATATTCGTAGCCCCTGCTGACGCCGAAGGTGCCCTTTACCACATAGTGCTTGTGGGGATTTCCCGAAAGATAATCGTCTTTCTTGCCGTCTTCTAACGTGGGTTTCCCGTTAATCACCCTGTCGTTGGTAGGGTCGTACTCGAAGCCCTGGATATCGTTGACTGCAGCATCATAGGTTGCAGTTTTTTCTCCATTGTTCTGAACTCTTCGTCGAAAAGCTATCAGCCTTACGGCATCGACGTTGTCGGTCTCGGTATATCCGTCGTCCTCGCCTATTGTGCCCGACGAGGAAGAGGATCCTGCACCAGGAGGAGCTACACGGGTGTTTCTGCCATCTTGCTTGGCATTGCCATCGCTGCCGCTTAATCCGCCCAGAGTGATGGTGATGGGAACAGTCGTAATTTCATCTTCGTTTTCCGAAGGCTGATTCATGCCTGCATCTCCATTGCTGCCATCTGGATAAGGTGGCAGATCGGCATCGCTGCTGCATCCTGTGGCTAGTGCGAGGAGGAAGCAAAAACCTGCCGCCATGCCTGTCCTGATGGCGTTCATCCTGATGGCGTTCATCTTGATGGAGCTTATCTTATAGATGCTAAATCTTGATTTCTGCATATTCTATTTCCGTTTTATGCTGTTTTGTAACGTTTATTCTGTTTCAAATACATGTTTTTTTTCGAAGGCTGGTTCTATCTCAACCGTCACGTCGGTCATCACCGGCTCGTAATACTCCTTCAGGTCGTATGGCTGGTTCACGGTCTTGCTCTTGGCTCCCAGGCAATACAGGTGGTTTGCCTCGATAGGGAATTTGAACTTGTCGCCAGTGGTTGTAGACTTCCTGATGTTGTCGTACCTGTGGTGCGTGCCATCCGTGTAATGCAGATAGAAGGTGGTCTCGTTCTCTGCCGAGTTCTTGCTTTTCTGCATTTTTCCCTCTGGTGTAGGCATCATGAAGTTGCTTATCATGTAGCTGTTTGCCTTCCATCCTTTCTGGGAGTCTTCAGCTCGCTTGAATATGTTCTCTGTAGCATCTACGGTCCATCCGTTTGAGGGGGTGAGGTCGATGGTGCCCAACGTCTGATAAGTCAACGGTTCAGCATCTGCTGGTGCCTGCTTCCGCCTTATCAGCGTTTCGGTGCTGATGCCGGTGGCTACAACGGATAGAGAGGTGGGCGTGAAGGTAACGGTGCTCACGTCTCCTGCTGCATTCGACTCCACCTGTGCCGGGATGTTTTCTACGTAAATCATCAGGCCTGCCACGTTACGGCTGGCGGTCAGCGTGCGGTGGAAGTATTTCGTCTCTTCCGTTACGAGTACGGGGGCTTCTTCGGGGGTATTCTCGTCTTGCAGAATGCCGCTAAACAGCTCTGTGGTATTGAGGATACCGAGTTTGGCGCTGTTTTTTGCCTGCTCGGTGAGGGCGATTCTTGCGTCCTCCAGTTTCGTTACGTTTTTAGTGAATTTGGGTTCGGTAAGTACTTTGTTCGTTGCGTATTTGTCATCTCTGCCTATGGCTAGAAACTGGTAGTAGTAGCCGTTCTGCAGATAGGGTACGAAGGTGTATAGATGCTGCTCGGGCATATTCTGGTGCTCGGCAGAATAGTAGGGTTCTCTATTGTTGAATGCGTCAACGGAATAGTAACCTTTCTTGGCTGCTTCCGTTTCAATAGGGATGCAATAGGTATATGCTTCTTCTGAGGTGCCCTTCTTGTCTACGGGGCATCTGAAGACGTAGATTCTCATATCATTCACCTGCTGTGCTCCATCCCATGTATCAAGTTCTCGTGAGCCGGTGACGACACCTGCGCTTACACCCACTCTCATGCTCAACTTCACGGCATGCGAGCCGTCGGCGAGGGTATCAGGCGCATCATTACTTGTGCTGCAGCTCATTAGGAGACTGGCTGCGAGGATTATATTTAAACTGTTTTTTATAGATTTTCTCATCATATTCGTCTATTCGATTTCAATGTTCGCCTATTCGATTTGAATGGGAATTACGTATAAAATGAATGATAAATAAAATATTGTGATGTTGGGATAGTAAGGGATGCGAGTGCCTATAGCGGGCACTGTGCATCCCTTGGATATATTTTTCTTAATACTGCCTATATTATGAGCACGTAGTAAGATTAATCACCCAGCACCAACTTGTGGATAGCCTCCCAGTTGTCGTTCACCTTCAAGATGAGGTTCTGAGATTTGGTCAAGTCTTCTGGCTGGTCAGTACCTGGTTTTGGTTTATCTGGATCTGGATCTGGTTTTGGATCTGGATTACTTGGATCTGGAGGTGTTGTTGTACCATTTGAAGTCTTCACACCCAAGTTGTACATGTGGTTACGAACCACGTTGAAGATAGAAGGACTTGCGTCTATAGCTCCATTTGCTTTATTCGAATTTAAATCTGATGTTGGGATAGAAACGGTCCAAGTCTTGATGATATCACCAGCAGCATCCAAGAGCTGAAGCTCCATGGTGTTCTTACCCTCTGCGTAATTAAATGGAATGACGAAGTTGCTTCCGAATACAGAACCCTTCACAACCTGAGTATTTACATAAGTAGTAGAGTGTGTCCAGTTGGTATCTTCAGCATTCAGCACACCGTCATTGTTATGATCACCACCAGGGAACCATGTATCCAAATCGATAGAGTAGAGCACATAACCTGCCTCGTTGTTATTGAACTTTGCATCTGAAGCAAGTGCTTTACCTGTTGATGTAGAACCATTAACACAATACTTGATAGTGCTGCCAGTTGCTCCAGCAGCTGTGAATGAGCTGTTGAAGTCTTTGAAAGTCAACATATCATTCTTAACTCTTACTACGAGACGAAGGGTCTTGGCGTCTTTACCATTCACACGTGCTGGGATGTTACTGAAATAACCGAAGCTACCAGCTACCTGACGATGCAAGGTTACATCCAATCCATCCTCTTCATTAGAAGTAAGGTTGGTGATTTTCTTGTCAGCGTTGATTGTAAGCGCTGCATCACCTGCGAATACCTCCTCTGCTACTTTGCCTGCCTTCAAGGTTGCAGTGATGTCACTGTAATTACCGGTAAGTGCTGCTGCACCTGTTACATCCAAAGAATAGGTGTAGTCACTGTTATCGCTGTAACCTACAGCCATAACCTTGTAGCTACCTGCGGGCAGTCTATCATCACCCTTGTAAGTAAGAGTATGCTGGCGACCATGATTGTCATACTTATCACTCTTTGTCCAATCCAACTGTTCGTCTTTGACAATAGCATTTGTTTTGGTGTTGTAAATCAACACGCGAACATGCTGGATAGTCTGCAAAGCCTCTGAAGAATACAATGGGCGGCCTGCACGTGTTGTCAAGCCATCACCACTACTTGCTACATGCAATACAATCTGCTGTACTGCCTCGTTCTGACCCTCTGTGCTAACCACAGCGTCGTCACTGCTACATGCGCTGAACAGCAAGCTGCTTGCTGCAAGCGCAAAAAACATACCTTTTTTCATAAATTATAAATTTAAAAATTGAGTATAAATTAATTATCAATCCAATATCATGCCGTGAATTTCCTCCCAGTTGTCGTTCACCTTCATATAGATGGTGAAGCGATTGCGTTTGGAATCGTACACATACCTCAGCACCGTAATCTTATTGCGCTCCATGCTTACCTCCACGTCATCAGGTGACAACACAGATGAATTGCCGCCTTCGCCACTATTCTTATAGAAATTGACATCCACCACTGACTCTTCCTTCTGGAAAGAAGGAGCCAGGAAAATAGAGGTCTTGGTCTTGGCGCCAGCTTTAATTTCCGATTCTTGAAAGACGCTGGTCTCTTCAGAATATTGGAAACTTGGATTTACTATTCCATAGAGATCGCTTACTTCAGTATCCATCACATTATACCCGGCAGGAAGATTCTCTGTCCATATAACCAGTTTTCCCTTGGTGCGCTCCATCTCGCTGGTATAGCAATAATGGTTTTCATCATAGACGAGGGTATCGCAAACCTGATAAACATCATCGCCCTGACTGTGCTCCGGATGTAGCAACAGCTCATTTTTATCCAGATTGAGTTCGCCTCGCGTCTTCATACCTCCCCATACCGTAAAGACGTATTTTCCGAAAGGCATGTCGGGGTCGAAGCTTACAGGATAAGTTAATCCATCACCCTCTACTCCGAAACTTTTTTCTTCTACGATAACCTGCTGTGTGCCGTCGTCGTTGAGTCGGCTCAGACGATAGGAAAGAGACGGAACGAATGACCTAAATGGCTGATTCTCATCTCGTTTCTCTTCGGGTGCAGTCTGGTCGACATTGAAATAATTCTTGTCTTTCACCTCGATGTTGATACGCAGAGGAGGACATTGGTCCAGATCTTCACGGACGCACGAGCTGAATGACATAGCCAGTGCCATGCCATATATGATAAATTCTAATCTTGTCATACGCTGTGCTTTATTCTGATAGTGCCTTTGGGCTATTCTTAGTCTCTTCTGCCTTCTGGCGGTTCAATATCTCTTCAGCCTCATCCACCTTGCCTTCGTTCTCGAGTAGGATGGCAAGATTATTGGCTGCAATCTTCGACATAGGGTAATATTTCAAAGTCGTCTCATATACCTGCTTCTGCTTTTCTGCGCTCTCTGCAATCTGTGCCACATGCAGGAACTCATCTTCGCTGAAGGCATCTGGGCGGAGCTCGTACATCTGCAGCATTTCTTCATCGGTGGTGAAGTTCTTGATGATGTATGTGTAGGTGTATTCCACGCTACGGCTCTTCTGCAGATACTTCTTCTTGATGCTGTTCCAGATAGGCAGGCGGCGGATATAGCGCTCCTGCACATCATCGTTGAAGTTGGCATATCGGGTCAGGATGTTCTTCACCATCGTGCTGTCGGCATCGCCGGCGGCCACCATCGCATCCAATACTGGCTGCCATCCTTCAGGGCGTGAACCGATACGGGCTATCTTCTTCACCTTGTCGCCATTCTCTATGTGCGCAAGCAGCCACTTCAGGGCTGAGTTGGCACGGTTGCGGGAAAGTGGGGTGTTAAACTTCAGCGGGCCGTCGGCTGACGCCAGACCATAGATGCCCAAAGAAGTGAGGGTAGCGAGGCTGTCGCTGAGCACTGGAGCTATATCGCTCAACATGTGGTCGAGCTCAGCCTGGTTGTTGCTCATCTTGAGATTGATATCATATTTATTGATAACAAACTCAAGTCGTGCCACGCCCTTCCCTTCTCTTATCTTCGGCTTGATCTCGAAGGTATGCATCATCCAGTTGAGGTGCAGTTGCTTCTTGATTTCCGGACGGAACACATCGGCTATCTTGGTATGGCTGATGGCACGGCATTCGCCGCATCCGTCGGCAGAAGCCACTGCCACGAGGCTTCCCTTATGGAAGTTTGCAGGCAGGGTGATGGTGTCGTTATATAACACGGACAAATCTACTTTGGTATTCGTAACTCTCTGTGCAATAGAATCGTATGGGTCAGCAATGCTGTCGAGTACCCATTTACGTTCCATCTTCCTTCTGTAGATAGGCGCATCCAGCACTATAGGCTTGTATTTAGCCACTATGCTGTCGCTGTCTGTCAATACAGGTATTACGAAGAGACGGCTTCTCTTCGAGAAATAATGCTTCGGGATATGAACCTGAAGGTTGAGTGCAGCCTGATTGCTGCTATCTGGCATGAGCATAAAGGAATCGGGAGTACATGTAATCTTTTTGTCGCTTGCCATGCTCTGGTTGCTGCATGAAGACATAGCCACTATCAGGGCTAATCCTGCGCCAACAATAGCCAGATATACTATTTTGAGTTTCATTCTATCATCCATAATGATCTTTGTGATTAAATGATGCACTTATTTTAAAAGATATAGATTAATGATAGTGCAGCCTTGGTAGGACCGATATAGTTCTCGTTCTTCTTTTCCTGGCACTTGATGCAGGGCAAGTTAGGGCTTTGCTTGTACCAGAGGTGGGCGTATCCCACACCGATGGCTGCCTCCAGGTTCCAGTGAGGGGATAGAATCCAGTCGTAACCGTATGTTACGCCTCCGCCAGCCAAGTAGCCATCGTAGAGCTTGCTGCCAAAACCTCCGAAGAATTGAGCACCATGCAGGTGGATACCTACGAAATGTCCTTCGTACTTTTCGCACAGCCAGTATTTCATTTCTGGCTGCACCAAGAGAAGGTGCATCTTCTTGTCTTCCCTGAATGTCCAGGGGTTGTATGCTACATCTGCTTCCAGGGTTATCTGGTTGCTGATTGCCTTCTCCACGCCCATATTGAGTGTGGTTGTCGCCCAGTAGAGTCCGTTCGTCTTCAGGGCGAAATCTTGTGAGTAACCTACTGTTTTAATTCCCAAAATAAAAAACAGCAAAACTGCTTTCCTTTTCATTTATCAATTACTATATTAACTATTTATCCGGTTACCCGGAATCTTACTGTTGCATTGTTGTTAACCAATATAAACCTATTATGACTTATCAAATGGTCCTCAACATATGTCAACTTATCCCCTTATATTACTTGGAGACTGATTTCTGGTTGCAAAAGTATATAATTTTGTAGATTCTATAAAATCCCCCCCCCCGTTTAACTATGTTTTAACGAAAATAAACGTATTTTTAATTAAATACCGGTTAAATTGGGGTGACGAGTGGATATGTGCCGGATGTTATCACAGAAGCAGTAATCGCAAACGGATAAGATAAACATATAGATAAGATAAACATTATAGATATAAAAAAAGCGCCTTGAGTGATTTCAAGACGCTTTTTTATTTCTGTTTTTTATATCCGTTTTTTAAAGACTTATTCCTTCAGCCATCCACCTATCAGGTCGATGATTTCCTGTCTGGTAGGCTCAGGGAACGACAGGATGCGGGTGAGATGCGAACCGCCATGACACATATAGACATGCAGGTTCTTCTTGTTCTTGGTGAAAGGCAAACCATAGATGCCCGATGCACCCCATGGGTCGATATCACCATAAATATATACCATCTTCGGATCGTTCCTGGTCAGGAAATCCATGGTATAATTGTAGAGCTTTGGCGAGAACTCCACGTTCTCGGCACCCTTTGGCACCATCAGCTTCTTCAGATAACCCTTTGGCGACTTGATGCTCAGATATCTCTTGAATGGCTTGGTGTAATATCCGTAATAGCCCAACTCCCTGGCAGCCTGCACATCAAACGGAGAGGTGGCATTGTAGTTGGTGAAATACTCCGGTTCACACATGTTGATCCAGTATTTGAACACCTGGTCGTCGGTGGTATCATTCGTAGGAATCTTCCTGATGTCCTCACCCCACTGCCAGAAGGCGAAGGCATACTCAAACACCGAGTAATCGAAAATCTCGGCGATAGGAGCATTGAAGCGATACTGCTTCTCGCTGCAGTACTTCTCGAACATCGGCAGCAGCGCAGCCTTGCGCTTGAAGAGCAGCAGCTGAAAGTTGAGCACCTTCTGTCGGTTCTCCTTGGTAGAAACCTCCTCCTGCAGGAACTTCTCGTGTCTGCCATCCTCCACGCCCTTGTTCAGCGGTGCCACGTATGGCACGGAGATGTCCACATCATTCGGGAAGTAGGCGCGGTAGAACATCGTGGTCTGTCCGCCCTTACTGATGCCCGTGGCAATCCACTTGCCCTTGTACATCGCATGCAGGGTCTGGTTTACGTGGTGCAGATCGTAGAGCGAGTTCTCCACGGTGAGGTAATCCCAGTTGCAAGGACTAGGCATCGACTTGTCGAAATAGCGGTACTCCACGGTGATGATGTTGGTATCGAAGAGCTTGGAAAGTTCCTCGATGTATCCCTCGCGCAATGCATACTTGGCGTTGTAGCCTTCAGTTACGAGCACAGTAGGACGGTCGAATCCTCTGTGGCAGAGCACCACACGCTGCTCAAAACTACCCTTGGAAGCATCCTTGGCATCCAGTTGCTGCTTGATGAAGAACACATACTTTTCTGGGAAATGCGTACTTTTCAGCGTTTCCACGTCACTCACTCCAGGCAGCGTCGCCAACAGCTTGCCCGCCTCTCCCAGTTCTGCCGCCAGCATCTGCAAAGGCAGGATGAAGAGCAGCAGCATCAATTTCAAGGATCTCAATTTCAAGGATCTCAATTTCAAGAATTTCAATTTCATTTTCGTCTCTCTTTTATATTTTCTCTTTTTAAACTTTCGTCGGTAATCTCCACATGCTTTAAATGCTATGCAAAGGTAAGGAAATATTCTTGTCCGGCAAAAAGATTCGCCACCTTTTTTATATTATCCCCATTTTTTCTTGCGAAATCAAAATATTCATCGTATCTTTGCAGAAAGAATTTGTAGAAAGGTGGATGGCTCGCAAAAAGCTATCCTGAAAACATAGGAGATCAGATTATGACAGATACAGAAATGAACAATAGAAGATTGCCAGTAGGCATCCAGTCCTTTGAAAAAATCAGAAAGGGTGGATATCTTTATGTTGACAAGACAGATATTATCTGGCAACTTGCCAACAGAAATAAAACGTATAATTACCTGAGCCGCCCACGCCGCTTCGGTAAGTCGATTCTCGTGGATACA
>ERZ773185.1898-NODE-1898-length-14473-cov-36.156055_pt1 | contig 14473 bp, 17 predicted proteins | sample MGYA00580531_ERZ773185 | MGnify/ENA primary metagenome ERZ773185 (study PRJEB29015, sample SAMEA2737799) | human gut metagenome | biome: human gut; feature: human-associated habitat; material: faeces | place: China | collected 2012 ...
TTACAAGACTCTATGCAATGACTTCGGAATAACTATTTTCTCGGCATAATCCTGACACGGGCTGCCGCCGCAGATGATATCCACCGGCGGCAGCATGGCCCCATCCAGCTTCGTAATATCTCCATAATGCAGCATCCCCGGCAGCCGCTGCTGCGTGACTCTGATGGGAAACGGCTCGATCTCACTGGCCCATAGGGGGATGACACCGTTGTGTATAGCCGCCAGCGGAAAGCCGCCAATGCCGTCAAACAGGCTGCCCATAGTAATGCACCTCATTTGGCCGCCACCGTCCGGGCAATATTGACGGCGCTCTGAGCTGTGTAAACCGCCGAGGTAAGATTGGCCTTCGTGGTGGTGTCCAGCCCAAAGGCCCCAGCGATGCGGGGAATTTCCCCGGCAGAGAGCATGAGTCCCAAGCCCAGCAGGGCGTGGTCTTTGAACACCATCAGCCCGGCCACAAGGATGGTGGCCTGCAAGAAAGCCGTGAGACACAGGCCGATGACCTGTTTGCACCACTGGATGAATCCATCTCCATACCCCCTGGGCACGGAGAACATATAAAGGCTCCCCACGGCAATTTGAATCAGCAAAATACCGCCGCGCTTCAGATTGCTGAAAAACACCTTAATGACCGCATAGGCCATGAGGATAAGGCAGAAAAGAACCATAAGCCCGCTGGTCTCCCGCCCAAATCCCCGCAGGGGATAGGTAGACTCCGTCAGACTTTCCAGGTTTTCAAGATCTGCCAGCGCCGCCTTTGCCGCATCCCCGATGCTGGTGGACCCGAAGCCGGTGATGCCCGCCGTCAAGGTGCCCTGCAAAGAAATTGCCAAAGAATAGAGCCGCACCGGCACCTGGGTAAAAAGAGAGACGGCCAGAAATCCCTTAAGGACATTCAGCGCCGTCTCTTTCACATTGCCCCGCCCAGCGGAATACTCGATGCCGCATTCAAACACAGCCACCACCAGTCCCGTGGCAAACAGGGCCCAGCCCAAATAGGAGAAAAACAGCACCACGCTCTGCACCCAGTTCATCTCGAAGAGCTCAGCGCCCATGCTGCCCATCTCCGAAAAGAAATTCCCGAGAAAACCAACCACCTGACTGTAAAACCAGTCCACGATCTGGCCCAGTATTTTGTCCGCTACAAAGTCCCATATAAACAATGAATCACCTCCCAGAATGTAAAAAGCACTCTACTGATCCAGCAGAGTGCTTCTGTCTATATTCGTTTTTTTGGCCACAGTTCCATTTTGTTTCCAACGCCCTTGGCCTTTCACGGAGTGAGCAACCATTGATAATCCTGCCGCCCATCGATCACATACTCCACATAGACCACCTGATCTTTTACTTGATACAGCAAAATGTGGTATTTGTCAAAGATGAGCTTGCGATACTTCTCGACCGTAAAAACCTCGGAACGCAGCACAGGATTGCGAAACGGAAATCGTTCCAAAGAGACTGCCGCCTGACGAAAACCGGAAACCAGTTTGTGCGCCAATTTTTCATCCAGCCTTGCGGCAAATGCCGCATGCTCCACCAACTGCTGGGCGGCCCGCTTCGAGACGACTACTCGATACGATTCATGCTCCGGCATGGCGTACCTCCTGGATCGCCACCTCCATCATGGCGGCCACCTCATCTACGGAATGATCCACAGCGCCGTGCAGGCGATCTTCCTCCACGGCAAGCAATTCTTCCCGCAGCTTCAGCATCTTTTCCCGATGGGTAAACGCCTCGATGTCCATGACTACCAGATCGCCCTCACCGTTTTTGGTCAGATAAACGGGTTCGCCGGTCGTCTTACACAGCTCCGCAATATCATTATAGTTTTGCCGAATGGCGGCACTTGGCTTGATATACATATTCGCTCTCCTTACATAGCAGTTTTATAACTATATTATACCATTAAACTGCTATTATGCAAGAGGAATATTGACTTGCGCCGTTATACCCCGATGATCCCCCAAATATACAGCGGCGCCGTCAGCGTAAAGACCAGGCATGCAAACAGAATGGCCGGAGCCGTCCATTCAAATTGCCCTGTTTTCCGATAGTCAAAATACGCCGTCCCCAGCTTCACGAAGAAGAAAATAGCCAGAATCATGTCGATGGCGGGGAATACCACCTTGTTGACCACCGACTTGATTTGCCCGGACGCCGCCGTCCAGGTGCTCTCCACCGCACCCGCCACATCGCCGCTGCCTGCGGCAAAAGCCGCCACAGACAGTAGGCAGCACAGCAGCGCCGTGATGCTCAGCATGAGCATGATACGCTTTGCAGTTTTCATTTTGCATCCTCCTTACAGTGTCATTTCATGCATGCCGTGCTGCAGCTCGGCCAATTTTTCCGCTGCCCAGTCAGGGATGCACTCGTCACGGATAATGCCCACGAACTCGGAGCGGTTCCATCTCGTGGTCTCGCCGTCTCCCAAACAGGTGCAGAGTACCGAGCGGCCACGGGCGTGGGGCTGACAGCCAAAGCCGCTCAGGGCCAGCCATAGCTGATTCTCCGGCTGCCAGTAGGATTCCCGCAGCGTATCCGGCGACAGGATCAGCACCCTGCCGGTGAAGTCCTGCTCTCCGGAATTGGATTCACAGTGTTCTGCGCCAAACAGGTGCAGTTTTGCCAGCTCTGCCCGGTATTCGCTGACGAATCCGTCCAACACGGCGGGGTGGCTGTTTATGAGGAAGGTATGCCGGTGTCCTCCATCTTCGGGGATAAAGATGGTTCGGCTCCACTTCTTATTGGTCTCATGGTAGCGGCCGTCATAGGACTGCTCCTGCAAGGTGTTGGCCAGCACAAAGCCCACCCGTTTGTAGCCATACTGGTCGATAACGCTTTTGGCGCAGTCGGCTCTGAGATGCATCCCATCAAAGCCCTTGCGGATGGCCAGTTCTATGGCCCCGGCACAGGCACAGTTGGTGCGGAAATTAGCCCGCCACAGCTCCAACTCGCCCCGTTCCCGAGCCTCTTTGGCCGTGTAGGGGTACATCGTCTCACTCGGCAGCATAGACAATGTCTCCTTCCTCCAAAAGCTGCGCCAGTGCAGACGGGCAGCATCCACTCAGCATGAGCAGGGGACGAATGTTCTCCGGTACCTGCGGCACATCGTCCATGTCCCTTTCGCAGTCGCCTGCGCAGGGCATCCTGCATGCCTCCTGCAGCACACCCAGCAGTTCTACGGAAGCCTGAGACAAGCCATCCAGTGCGTGCAGCAGCTGCTCTGCCGTCATTTCCTGCGGCATGAGCAGGATGTGGTCCTGTCCCAGCCAAGCAGACAGGGAGATACCCGCCACGCCCAGTTCCTCCAGCGCACCGTTGGGAATGAGCAGGCCGTTCTTTTCAAATTTCATTTCATTGTTCATGCGAAGATCCTCCTATACTTTTAAAGGCCGCTGCGGTGTATGCACCAGCCTGCACGATTTGCCCCGGCTGTCATAGTCGCCGAAGAAGGACATCTGCGGCGCAAAGGTGCGGGGATCGTAGTTGGTCATGATGTACTCACGGTACTTGTTGTTTTTCTTCTTGGACTGGCTGTTGGGGCGCTCCACCTCGTAAATGAAGAAATCATCGTACAGCTCCCGGATGTATGGGCAGTTGTTATAGGACACCATAGCGAAGCCCGTATGCTTTACCAGTACATCGTGGAGCCGCTGGTGGTCGCTGCGTGGAAACTCCACCGTATAGCATTCCGCCTCATAGTAGGGTGGGTCACAGTAGACCACGGTCTGCGGGTCGTTGCGGGCAGTGATAATGCTCTCGAAATCCTTATTTTCCAGTACCGCATCCTTCAGCCGATGGGAGCACTCCAACAGATCCCGGAAAAACCGCCGTATATCGCAGGAGCCTACGCCATAGCTGTCTCCGCTGCCATTGTAGCTGTAGCGCTGCAGCTTATAAAACGCCGCGGCACGGCGCACATTGCCTAAACTGCCACGCTCCAAAAGCAGCTGCCGCACGACCTCCGCCTGGGGTGGTTCAAAAAACACCTCCGTCAGATCCAACTGCCGTTCCATGTACTCCATGGTGAAGTCCTCGCCCCGAAGCTGACGCTGCAGTACATCGAATTCATCGTGGGCATTGATGGGGAGAAAGCCCAACTCCCTGACCAGCTCCAGCGGACGCTCCTTGGCACAGAACAGGAGGTTATACAAATCGTGGTTCAGGTCGTTATAGATCTGCAGACACCCGCTGGGGACGGAAGTATTCATGGTGATAATGCCGCTGCCGCCAAACACATCCACCAGTGTCTTGTAGTGGGTAGGCAGCAGCATTTGGATGGCCCACATGAGCTGGGCCTTGCCGCCTACCCACGGCATGAGCTTCGTCATCTGCCTACTCACCGAATTTCTCCAGCGCCCGCTCCAGTCCGGAGATGGCGGCGTCTAACCCGCTGCGCATTTTCTCAAGGCTTCGGATGGTGGCATAGACCTCTGCCGCCGTCTCCGCATAGTAATACCCCCGCTGATCTGCTGCGATCGGCACAGTGCCTCGCCGCAGGCGGTTGATGTGCCTGCGAAGCTCGTTTCCGCTGATGCCCAGCGCCCGCTCCAATTCCCGGCTGCTGACCACATTTTTATGTCCCTTGCATCCGTTCTCCAGATACCGGGAGATGGTCTCCTTCGTCATTCTTGCACTCCTTTCCGGGTACCGCTCACCGAAAAGGGTGCAAAAAGTGGGACCGCTGTCCCTTTTCGGAAAGCGGCCCCATTATTGATTCAGTTTACTGCATGGTTATATCCATGCCCTGCTGCGGCAGATGCATAGGCTGTCCATCCGGACGATGGACATAGCCATAGTCACTGAGGATGCCCCTATCTCTATACATCAGGTCTGCGCCGTAGGCGGTGAGATTCAAATTCCGGATGAGCAGGTCAAGCTCTGGCCCGTCTGCCATAAGGGAAAGTTCCTCCCGTGCCCGATCCTCCAACGAGTGGATATTCGGTTCGAAGGCGTATTCACTCAGGTGCTCTGTCAGCGCCATGGCATCCTCCAGCTTGTAAATATCCAGCTGACTGGCCACTGCCTTGAACGCCGCCAGTTCCCCATTTGCATCCAGCATTTCGAGACACTGCGCAAATTGATTGACCTGCTCCATGCTGGTGTGAGCCATATCTACGAAGGCCCACATCTCCGGCATGGCGGTGTCGCATTCCTCCAGCTGCACCTCCTGCCAGCTATCCACCTCCAGACAGTCCAGCACGGCGTCCAACTCCGCCTGCTTTGCGGGCAGGTACAACTTTACGGCACGGACATCACTGACGCAGAGGAAGTAGATCATATAGGGTGGTTTCCGGGGCGGCCTGCCCAAGTTGGGCGGAGCCTGCCGCAGCTCGGCTTCCCGCACTACATAGCCGTTCAGGGTCATAGCGCCGTGTTCGTCCCGACGCATCTTTTCACCGATCTTGGCATAGTCCAACAGCTCCAGCACACTATCCGGCACTTGTTCCAGTTCCGGCAGGAAATCGTTCTCCACATAGAACCGGCCCAGTGCCTCATCGTCCCGGACCCCCGGCACCACATGGCATCGATCTACGCTGTACGCCAGATCCAGCAGCCGCTGGAGGGTCAGGTCACCGCCGTTGGTTTGGCACAGCTTGTCGACCTCCATCTGCACCAGCCCTTCAAAGGCGATATCCTCTACACGGTCGAATGTACTCAGCTGCTCCGCCAAGGCGTTGAACTGATACAGGTCACTGTCATCAAGGAGCGGGGCAAGAAATCCGTACCGGCCAATGTCCTCCACCTGCCAATAGGGGTCCTGCCCATCCTTTAGCCGCAGCTTATCCAGTGCATCTATCAGTTCCCACGGCGTGGCGGGCAGATCCAGCTCTGCGTGGCTGCTGCTATCCGGATCGCCCAGATATACGGAGAAAACCTTTTTACCCAAGCTCCATGCCTCCTCTCCGCTGCACGATGTCCGTGCAGTTATCCGGGTCTGCGCCGGGGACATCCCAGCCGCACATGCTGCCAATTTTCATGGCCGTCTCCTGAGCGGGCGTCACGCCCAGCTTCTGATTCTGCTCATCCGCAATGCGGCGGTTTTCCTGAGCATCCGGCGTAGACCAGTCGCTGGGATAGTACCCGCTCTCCCCACGCTTCACGCAGATGAGCTGGCCCGTACCCGGCAGCAGGGTAAAGCACAGCTGCGGCAGCTTGTCCCGGTAAGGCTCGAACCGCTCCTGCTCCGTCTGGATACTCCAGTCCTCATCCTGCCACAGGTGGACATACAGCTCCCGACCGCCGTCCAGTGTGATCTCCCGCTGCTCGAAGCCCTCACCCCAGCCGTCTGAGGCTTGGCCGGAGATGTACTTCTTCAGCGTGGCCAGCTCTTCAGCCGACAGTTCACCGCTGATCTGACACTCCGCCACGCCCCACAGCCTGCCGTGCCGCTGCTCCGCATCGAAGGCAACGGAATGTACCTTGTCGTTGACGCTGTCCGGTTTTCTGTACCAGTACATGATGCCTCTGACCTGTTCCTCCTGCATGCGGTTTTTGAATAAGGCGCTGCGGATCTTGTCCTCATACGATGCCAATTCGCCGCCGGTGAGCCGTTCCGCCTCCTCCGGCATATCGCCCCACTCATCCGGCTCGTAGAGCTCAGCGGTGAGGGGCATATACAGCTTCAGCACGCTGCGTTCGGGCGGCAGGACAGTGAAGCTGTCCTCGCCGGGGATAAGGGCCAGAGTCCGCCCGTTGTCCCATTTCATCTGAAATTGCCCGGCGTCATCTACGCACACAAGCGTACCCTCTGTGCCGGGTGCTACCGGCGCATAGGGGTCCTCCATGGAAACCAGCCGAATGCGGGTGCCGGGCGGGTATTTTTCCCGCAGGAATTTCACCATTTTCTCGGATGTAAACATTTTTAGATCCCTCCTATTTTCTGTGTGTATTCAGATAGCGTATATGGATCATCCTCACTGAAGAAAACCAGCAAAATATCATCTGCCGCCTTGCAGACGGCAGGATCGTCCGTCAGGACTTCGTAGCGAAACCCGGTGGTATCCCGATAGGGCAGTTCCTCCCGGATACAGTCCAGAAACGCCTCTGCATCGCAATAGAGAATATCATCGTCCCCGACAAATGTGGCTTTGCCAATAGGCTCTATAACTGCATCACTTCCTTCTTTCGCAATACACCACCAGCCGCTGCCGTCCGCCGCTGGCATAGGGATGGCAGGTGATGAGCGTCAGCAGCTCACGCCCCGGCTGGATTTTGATTTTGTCCACCTGGTCCGGCTGGATGATCTTCATATCAACCACGGCATAGGTGAGTGTTTCCCATAGATTCGTAATCGTTACCATATCGCCCGCCTGCAAGCGGTCTATGTGCCGAAAATAATCTGCGCCATGCCACCCTCTATGTCCGGCAATGACGCAGTTGGTACTCATGCCGCCAATGGGCGCCGAAGTGTTCCCAAGCACCGCCGCCCCTGCGGCAAGGTGCGAATCCGACGCGCCCAAGTATACCGGCATGACCAGCTCCAGCGTGGGTATCTCCAATACACCTATGATCTCGTCCTCCACGCCGTAGTCTCTCAGCAATACAGCAGGCTCCTCACAGGCCGCAGCATCGGCCAGTCCCGCCTGCCGCTCCGTATAAATGCGTTCGTTATATTCCTGCAAGTCCGTCAGCACCTCAGGGTATGACTGTCTCGCCTCCTCCCAAAAGCCCTGTGCCGCCGCGCTCATGTCCGCTTGCAGCCTATGCCCGGAAACCACCGGCCACAGCAGAATACAAAGCCCCGCCACGGCCAGCGCCAGCGCCAACAAAGCAGCTTTTTTACCCACGGCGTTTCCTCCTTGCAAAGAGGCAGACCCCGCCAGCCGCAGCCAACACACCAAGGCCGATGCCCAAGCCCGTGAGATAGTGCTGCGTCCACGAAGACGCAGCCTTCGGAGTTTTTCCATTTTCTACCACCAGCTCCGGCACATACGGCACCCGATGTCCCCGCACCAGCAGCCGGTGGGTGTTCACCCCAAAGGGCGTACAGGTCACCAGAGTCACCAGGTCCTGTCCGTCCTCGATTTGCAGCAGCGATGTGTCCGAAGGCAGTACCGTGGCAATCTGGTCCACCTCGTAGGCCAGCACCTCACCCAGTACATGGATGTAAAAAGTGTCGCCCTCCGCAAGCTGGTCAATGTCCGAAAACAGCTTCGCCGAAGCCATCCCACTGTGAGCCGACAGCACCGCATGGGTGCCTGCCCCGCCCACAGGCAGGGAAGTCCCCACCACATGCCCCACGGTCCGTTCCAGCGTCTCCGCTCCCGTGCCGTGCCGCACCGGGAGATACACGCCGATTTTCGGGATTTCGATAGTACACATGGCCCCGCCCACGGTGAGCTGCCCCGCATAGAGCATGGGAGGAGCAGAAGCCCCTCCCGTACTGACCGCCGCCTCGCCCCGCAGCAAGGCATTATACGCCTCCGCCGCCCGACGCTGCTCGGCCAGCTTCGTATTGTCAGTGTCCGCAATAGCGTCGGTGTACACCGCCTCCACATCCGAGTGATACTTTTCACTTACCAGTTCACCCATAAGCGGGTAGAGCAGCAATCCCAGTGCCAGAAGCACACAGGCTACCGCCAGCAGTCGCCACTTCACTGGTCGTTCCTATTGTGCTTCCGCCCCCGGACCACAATAAACGCCGCCACGCCCAGCAGCATGCAGCCGCCCACGGTGAACATCCAAGTGCCGTAGCCGCCCGTCTTGGGCAGGTCGAAGCCGGGATTGTTGATGACCGTCAGCGGAACAATGGCATTGCCGCTCTCCATGTTCGCAGGTTCGCCGTTGACGGTACCGCTGGCAGTCAGGAGCTTTGCGCCGCAGGTCTCGCAGGCATTCTCACTCTCTGCGGCAGCAATGACGATCTCCACGCCGTCCTTCAGCAGCACATAGCCCTTGTCGGTGGCGATCTCTGTCAGCGTATAGGTGTCGTCCTCCAGACCGTTCACGATGATATGACCGCTGTCATTCGGAACAAGAGTGGTTGCATCGGCCTTCTTGTCGGTAAAGCCCTTGACGTAGTACATGCCATTCCTCTGCTCGGCAATGATATACACATCGTCTGTGTCGTTGTGCAGCAAGAAGCTGACATTCGTCAGGTCGCCCTTGCCGTCCGAAAACTGCTTCAGCACATCCACGCCGTAGGTGTAAAGATGGCAGCAGTCCTGGAGCGTATCATAGTAGCTGGTGTTGGTGCGCTTCCAAGTCAGCACCACCTCGTTGGGGTTGTCGGTATCGCCCAGCTTTGCGTCGGCGGTGAGAGTGGCCGCATAGGTGATCCGCATGGTGCAGTCGCTGTAACCACGCTTCACGCTGTCCGTGTAGACACTCTCGGACTCGTTGATGTCCGCCAGCCCGGCCTCGGTCATACCAATGCTCATGGTGTTGGCAGCGTCATCATAGATGACGGTGAACTTGCCGGAATCCTCGTCCCAAGCGGTGATCTGATCGGTGCATCCGGCATCCCGGAAGAACTCAATAATCACATCGCTTCTGTTGTAGCGGATGCCCTCGCTCATCGTGTCCGCAAAGGTATAGGTAGTGAGGCTGGTAGCCTTAGAGGTAATAGTGGGCAGTGTGCTGATGATCTGATACTCCACCACATCCCCCACAGAAGCCGTGGCGATGTGTGCATAGCCATCCGCAATGTCCCCCGTGCCGCCGTTCTTGCCTGTGCTGTTTTTATCCTCTCGGACAGTTTTTTCAAGGTTCGGACTGCCGGTCTGGTTCTTGGGGTACACGGTCACATCATAGTTCCAGCCTTTGCCGTCGATGGTGGTCATGGGCAGGCTCACAAAGAAGGGATTGCAGGTGCTGGTGACATTCTCAGGCACACGGGTCTCCACCACCAGATAGAGCCCCTGCTCCAGTCCGCTGACCTTGCTGTGTCCATTTTCATCCGTCTCAGGCATGGCCTTGCCGCCATTTCGGACGGCAGCCTCCAGCGCATTTTTGACGGTGGTGGCGTTGGCGGTCAGCGCATCGCTCATGGCCTTGTTCAGCTTGTCGGAGGTATAGTAGCGGATGCCGCTTTCGCTCTTGTAGGCATCTGCTGTGGTCAGGCCGATGGCCTGAAGAATGGTATCCTCGGCAAAGCCGTACAGCACGCCTACCTGACGCTGCCCGTTCACCAGTTCGTTATTCATGGCGATGTCAGCCACCCGCAGATAGGTGAACTCCACGCCCTGAATGGCGTACTGCGCCAGCTTGTCGGTAACGGCATCGTCCTGCACACCGGTGCTGACATAGGACGCCGCATCCCACGCCCCGTCTGCGCTGGCTGCCGTGATGTCGTACTTATAAAGGGAAAGGGACGCCTTTCGCCCGGAGTCAATGGTCGGCGCTGCAAACGCCGTGCTGATAAGACCCAAGGCCATGACCATGACCAGGAGCAGCGCCCAAAGTCGCTTCGTTTTCTTCATGGTTCAGTTCTCCTTTTTCATCGTGGATTTTTTGCAAAAATAAACACCCATGCAAAGCATGAGTGCTGCAAACAGAATATAAATTGTGAAGCCTGCCCCGCCCGTAAAGGTCAGCGCAAAGCCCGCATTGTTGCAGGCGGTAATGGTGATGTCCCGGTCGCTTGCATTCAGCGTCCCCAAAAACAGCGGCTCCGTCAGCAGCGTCATTCCCTCCGCCGCCTGCACCTCCGTCACCCGGTAGTAGGTGTTGCCGTCTGCTGTCAAATCTTCCCAGCAAACCGAGCCGCCCGCACCCGTTTCCGCTGTGCTCACCTCCTGCCAGTTCACCTGGTCCGCAGAGGATTCCAGCAGAAACCGAATCCCGGGCAAAGGCGTACCCTCGGCGTCCACTTTCTTTACCGTGATCCTGCCGGGGATAGCAGCGGTCTTGATTTTGAGATAAGCCGTCACTGGGTCCCGAACGCTGGCGGAATAGGTGACCACATCCTGTATGCCGCCCGAGGGCCCCCACACGCCGTCGCCCCAGACTACCACGCCCGCATGGGTAGTGCCATTTTTGCTGCCCACTACGGTGACAGCCTCCGGGACAGGCTTCTCCGTGGAAACCGTCAGCACATTCCCGCTCTTGCTGAAAGTCAAGTCCGCGTCCTCACATCTGAAGCTGTACCTTTCCAGCATTCCATTGGTGTCCGTGACGCTGCCCACAAACTTGCTTCCGTCCCAACTCAGCTCCAGCGTCCCCGCATTGGAAGGCAAAGACCCGCAGAAGCTGGGCCGCTTGCTGTGGGTCTGCACAGAATCTACAATGGAATCATAGTAGCTGAGGATCTTGCCCCGCAGGGGATGGGTGGCATCCACCCGCTCCAAGGCTTCGTTATAACCCATAGACTTCACATCAATATGTCGGAAGCTGCTGTCCCGTTCGCCTACCACCACCTCCCAAATGAGAATCTGCGTGGCATAGGCCCAGGCCATTTTCTCCGCCGTAGCTTCCACATCCGCCCACCAGCCTCCGCCGATAGAGCCGTGGTAGCCGTAGCTCATAACCCGCCCAATCAGTCTCTGCACCTCACGGGGCGTAAGGGGATGCCCGGCAGGCAGGGTCATGCGGTCCCACCATGTGTCATCGTGGCCCGTAAGAGAATCATAGTTTTTCTGCGGCACACCCGGCTCAATGCAGTAGGCCACCTCACCCTGCCAGGAATCCAGGCACCGAAACTGCGTGTAGCTTGTGGCCGATACCCGGTAGCCAAAGCGCAGATTCAGCACGCCGTGGCCCCAGTTGCCGCTGGATTTCAGGGTGTCATCTGACAGAGGGAAATTCCAGATGTACACCTGTTTGGATGCGGCGAAGACTGTGGTAGGCAGCAGGCATAGGCATAGCACCAGCGCCAGCAGGAAAGCAGTCCCGCACTTGATGATTCGTTTCAAAATAGACCTCCCGTTCTTAAATTTGAATATAAGAAAAGGGCTCTCGACGAGAGCCTTTCCTCTATATACAGCTTCCGTTATCCACGTCCGATGAACAGCTCATACTGCCCGTCTCCGACCTGTTCCGTCCATATCCACACAGCGGTGCAGCCTTCCTGATCCTTATAGTACGCCAGATCATCCCGGATATAGGCGGCCAGAACATCTTCCGTCTTGCTACTGCAGCGGATGGGCGTGTCCCATGTACCGGCAGCCGCAGGATCCAGCACCAGACCGATGCTCACGGCATAGTCCTTGGCGTAGGCCAGCCAGTAGTCCATGTTAAAAGATTTCTCCTCCGGCTGGGGAGTTGCCTCATCCGTCATAGGTTTGGACGGGTCGGAGTCTATGGGTGGAGCCTCGGACGGCACAGTCTCGGCAGGCAGCACCTGTACCGGAGGATCTTCCGTCGCAGGCGTTGTTTCTCTGGCAGAGGAAGTGATTTTCTTTTCTCCCGACGGCTCCGTATCGATAAAGCCGGGGCGTTCTGCCTCATCTTGTGTTACGACCTCCGAAGGGTTTGCGTTTCCATTTTGCGCCGCTGCGGCTCTGGAAACATCGGCAGATGTTGTTTGCGGTGGATCTTCTCCTGCGGTTTTTGCGGATACTCCGGTCCCGCCGCAGCCTACAAGGAGCAGTACGCTCAGCATACCCGCTATGATTTGCAGTTTTTTCATTTTGTACCTCCAGTTTTTATTTTTCTTTTCCGTCCTGTGTTGGTACACAACACAACTACCACAGGATCGCCCACAAGTCAACGGGAATCTGCGCAGCTGCCATAGAAAACGGGAGGCCCTCTGGCACGAGCTCCGTTCCAACTCATGCCATGCCGCCCATTTCCATGCGGGATGCTTCTTCCCGCGCCATGTTCTGCCGCTGGACATCCAGATCATAGGCCGTCAGATACCCGTTATAGTCACCAGGGGACGGATTACAGCGCAGGCAGTAGCGGTAATGCTCCGTTTCCACGATGTAACCGTAGTTTTGTGTCCAGCCACCGCTGATTTTGCCACCGCGGGCATAACAGAAACGCTCCATAGCGAAGCGGTTTTTCAGCACACTCTCCCGCAGCGTGTCCACGACCTCCTGCAGCTCCGCTTTGAACACAGGGCTGTTCAGCTCCTCCGGACCACGGGGCCACCAGGTATGCCAGAACTCATTGCCGCTGCGCCCGAAGTCCATCCGGACATGACCAACGGTTCCCAGCCGCTTATCTTCTTCGGGGTGCGGGGTATAAAATAAGCCCGTCTCCTCCGAGCGGGCAGGTCGGATATGAAATTTCATGTTCTCTGCGGGACAGGGGAGCTGATGTGCTTCGCAGAACTCACGGAGCGTCATGTTGCCTTCATCGAGAAAACCGAGCTCATCCCGCACATCCAGCCGCCCAGACTTAGGCATCGCCAGCTTTTCCGGCATCAGCACCGAGCCTGCGTGGTTGACCACAACATTTTCTTCCATGTAACACAGCTCGCCGGGATCATCGTCAGAGCCGCGAATGTCATAGCAGTACCAGCCCTTCGGCACGGTATCACGGGCGATACGCCCGTTGGTGAACAGCGCGGGCTTATCAAATACTTCAATGTGTTGGAATTTCTCTGTTCTTGCGTTTACAGCCATTCGGTGTTCCTTCCTTTCATTTTTGGTAACGGCAAACATACTACACATCTGCCGCAAAGTCTACCGAAACATTTGCTGCCCCTGTGTCTGCTCCGGAAACGGCGGGTCCAAGCGGCGCAGCAAGCCGAACTCTGTTTTTGTCACGCAGTCGTTTTCCATGCAGTCCTGACCGTATTGCTCAAAATCCATGTAGCCGTCCAGCTCATAGATGGCTTCATCGTCCAGCCCCAGCGTTTCCTGCAATCGCTGCTGACCGTAACCGTAAGCACCCTCCGTGATGCGCTGGTAGTTATCCAGATTTCGCAGGAGTTCACAGGCTCCGCGCAGGGTATCCGGCTTCTCAGCCTCCAGCACGGCGGCGTAGGTCAAAAGCATCCCGTCCTTTTGCCAGATGTCCTCCAAGGCTTCGGCAAAATCGTTGTAATCCTCCACGGCGGGGCAATCCGTATCACGGATCAGCTCGCCGATGTAAGGCACCTTGAAGCGAATATCACAGAGCATGGCATCCGCGAAAACATCAATATCGAGGTAAGCCTTCACAGCGTCCAGGTATTCCTCGTCAGCGGGGAGGACGAGGGTGTAGTCCGGCTTTCCAGCGACACACAGCGTCATGCGGAGCATCTCATCCCGATTTTCATTGCGCCAAGGCTCTGCCGGAGAAAGATAGCTGCTGTCGATTGCCATATTCGGCATCAGCAAACTGCGGGCGTTTGGGACAAAGGCACTGTACCGGGCATAGTTATACCCCTGCGGGTCAATAAGGAAACCGTCCGTTCCGTCCGCGTCGAGGATGAGCAGACAGTGCCTGGCGTCATCATCGTGTTGGATGGCATTTTTGTTCTCTGCGATGAAATCATAGTCAGCCAGCAGTGCGCGGCTGAACTGCCGGAACTGCGGGCTTGGCAGCTCGATGACCTTATCCACGGCGCAGGGTTCTGCCTCACACCCGGTCTGCTTACACT
>ERZ773185.1901-NODE-1901-length-14447-cov-3.521748_pt1 | contig 14447 bp, 10 predicted proteins | sample MGYA00580531_ERZ773185 | MGnify/ENA primary metagenome ERZ773185 (study PRJEB29015, sample SAMEA2737799) | human gut metagenome | biome: human gut; feature: human-associated habitat; material: faeces | place: China | collected 2012 ...
TATCCTGATTCATCCGGGTGCTTTTCCCTCCGCAAAGTATCACTGCGCTGGATCCGAACTTTATCTTATCCAATTCTGCATTCATAATATAAAAAACCTGCTCTTTCCGAAAAAAGAGCAGGCGAAATATAAGAGAATCTGCCTGTGACATTTTTTACGAATGCTTTGACAGCTTCTCCTATGTGCTTTGGTAAACAAAGGTGCTGCTCTCCTTTCCAAATACGCGGGAGGCAGATACGTTTCCCTATCTACCCTGAGGAACTGACAGACCTGTCATTCCTGGCCGACATCCCATCATCACAATTTTTATGGATCTTAGGCATGAAGGCTTCGGAGAACCTTGTATTTTCAATTACTTTAACATGCATATTATAAACGGAGTTCTCCGTTCTGTAAAGAAATATCTTCTACTATATCCATGAACGCGATCACCGGCGGCTGATCTGCCACATGTTCTCCAATCTCTTTTTCCATCCATGCCAGATTGTACCATCTGTGGAATTTATATCCACAATTTGTGAACCAGCCGACCATACGATATCCCAAATGTTCATGGTAATGGATACTTGCATTCGTCAGGTATTCATCTTCATGCTCGGTACATGCAATACACGCATTCATATTTAACACATTCTGCCGCTTTAATATCTTCTCCAGCATGTCGTATAATTTTGTCCCGATACCCATTCCTTTTTTATTCTGATCCACGTAGATAGACGTCTCTACATTCCATCCTCCTGCCGGTCTCTCGTGAAAAGCACTTGCATATGCATATCCACATATTTCTCCATTCACCTCTGCCACAAGATATGGATATCTCTCCAATACATGCCGGATCCGTCCTCGGAATTCTTCCACCGTCGGCACATCATATTCATATGTAATCACTGTATGTTCTATATAAGGCGCATAGATTGCAAGCAGTTCTTCCGCATCCTCTTCTTTTGCAATCCGGATTGTAATCTCTTTTTTCTCATTGGTGTTCATTCTATATTCAGCTCCAGTCTGCTCTTATTATTTATTTCTCCACTATTATAAACACGTCCGTAAAAAAATGCCATCTCTCTGCAGATTTTTCCTGCAAAAGAGATGACATTTTTACATATTTTATTATCCCTGGTTCTGTGCCGCAACCAGATGTGTTGCTCCGTATTTTTCGCGAAGCTTTGGTTTTTCAATCTTTCCGGTAGGATTACGCGGAACATCTGCAAAGATGATCTTACGAGGTCTCTTATATCTCGGAAGTTTCTTACAGAATTCCTGAATATCTTCTTCTGTACATTCAACTCCCGGTTTCAGTTCAATGATTGCTGCTGAAATTTCTCCCAGTCTGTGATCTGCAAGTCCAATAACCGCCACATCCAAAATAGCTTCATTGGTACGTAAGAAGTCTTCAATCTGTACCGGATAGATATTCTCACCACCACTGATGATGACATCTTTCTTACGGTCAACAAGGAAGATAAATCCGTCTTCGTCTTCCATCGCCATGTCTCCGGTATACAGCCATCCGTCATGCAGAACTTCTGCTGTTGCCTTCGGATCTCTGTAGTAACAGGTCATGACGCCTGGTCCTTTGACCGCAAGTTCTCCGGTCTCGCCCTGTTTTACCGTCTCGCCCTGTTCATCGATAATCTTAGCTTCCCATCCATATCCGGCTTTACCGATCGCACCGACTTTATCGATATTATCCACGCCAAGATGTACACATCCAGGCCCGATGGATTCGCTCAGACCATAGTTCGTGTCGTATTGGTGATGCGGGAAGTATTCTTTCCAGTGTTTGATCAGGCTTGGTGGTACCGGCTGTGCACCGATATGCATCAGTCTCCACTGGTCCAGATCATAATCTGCAATATCCAGTTCCTTATTGTCCAGTGCAAGCAGAAGATCCTGCGCCCACGGAACCAACAGCCATACAATAGTACAGTGTTCTTCCGATACTGCCTGTAAGATTGTCTTCGGACTTGTTCCTTTTAACAATACCGCTTTTCCTCCCGTCAGAAGACTTCCGAACCAGTGCATCTTGGCCCCGGTATGATATAACGGTGGAATACATAAGAATACATCATCCTTCGTCTGTCCGTGATGATTCTGCTCTGCTTTTGCTGCATGCATCAGGGATTCATGGTTATGTAAGATTGCCTTCGGGAATCCTGTTGTTCCTGATGAGAAATAAATTGCTGCCTCATCGTCATCATTGACATCAATCTTCGGAGACTGACTGGAACAGTTCGCCGTATGTGCATTATAATCCTCGGCAAATCCCGGACATCCGTCTCCTACAAAATATAACAGACGTCCTTTGCTGATCTCATCTGCAATCTCTTCTACTCGTCCGATGAACTCCGGTCCGAACACCAGAATATCAATCTCCGCAAGTTCCACGCAATATTTGATCTCATCCGCAGAATAACGGAAGTTCAGTGGTACAGCCAATGCTCCGGTCTTCAGAATTCCGAAATAAATTGGCAACCATTCCAGACAGTTCATCAGGAGAATCCCCACTTTTTCTCCTTTTTTGATTCCTCTTTCAATCAGAAGATTGGCAAATCTGTTTGCCTTTTCGTTAAATACATTCCATGTGATCTCTCTTCTATAATAAGCCGCGCGTGAAGGTTCGATCAGATCAAACTCCTTCCATGTAGTTCTTTTTGTCTCCGGCATCTCCGGATTGATCTCTACCAGCGCAACGTCGTCTCCGTACAGGCGGCAGTTTTTCTCCAATATATCTGTAATCGGCATTGGAAAATTCCCCTTTCGTGTTCATTCATAATTCTTTTTTATGAATTTTTTGCGTAACAGCTTTCGCGCTTTAACGCTTTTATTCATTAAAGTCTATGATACTCAATTTTTTGTAAAATGTCAATCCATATTTGTATTATTTTCCATCCAATCTCTTTTTTCCACACTTTTGTTTGATTTTTCCATCTCTCCGTCCTATAATAGGCACCGGGTGATAGAAAAATGAATTGGATATATAATCATAAACGTGCATTACTGCATGTCAATCTTGCATTTATCGGCGGACTGACCGGTGCTTATGCCATCTTAGTCCGTGGCGGCAATTTTGGTGCCGCACAGACCATGAATCTGATTGAAATGGTCCTAAACTTTACGGAAATGAACCTGACGGATGCCTTCCTTCGTCTGGCTATTTTTATTTTATATGGCCTTGCGATCATTGCCGCATTTTTAATCGGCGAACATTTTGCCTCTGTAAAATCTTATATCGCACTGGCGGTAGAGGCCGTCTGCATATGGATCGCAGGGATCATTCCGACATCGGTCAATCCCCTGATCGCACTGTTCCCTGTATTCATCCTGAATGCATACCAGTGGCAGGCTTTTACCACTCCGGAATGTTATAACAGTTCCACGATCTTTTCAACGAATAATTACAAGCAGACACTTCTTGCATGGAGCAGATATCATATGACACATGATCTGGCTCAGAAGAAACGGGCATTGCTTTTTACGAACACGCTGATTCTCTTCCATCTGGGGGTTCTGGTTGGATATTTTGCGGTAGAATACCTCGGAGCTCACGGAATATGGGTTGCGTTTGTTCCACTTGTTACCGCTGTAGGGCTGGTGATTCCGGTTGGTGAGGAGCAGGTTGTAAAGGATGTTGAAGCAACATTAAAAGAAGGAATTCACAGGACGGAGGAAGTAGTTGTTCGGAAGGTTTGATTTCGTTTGATTTTCTGCTTCATGATGGCCTGAATAAAAGTATAGCAGTGGTTACTGTGCATATGCACAGCAACCACTGCTATACTTTTATTCAGTTACGTTTTCACATGCTATGAAGATGAAATCGCGGAAGCCTTCTTACAGTGCCGCTTTATATATCTTGTACATATCTTCCTCATGAAGTACCTTCGCAGATCCTTTGCTTCCCTTGCATCCGATGCTACATTTATGTGCCATCAGTTTCAGTTCTTCATCTGTAGGATCAATGCCAAGTTCATGGATAGAAGTTGGCATCTTGAGTTCACGGAAGAAGTCTTCGATGGCTTCGATTCCACGTAATGCCACATCGTCTGCGGTTCCTTCCGGGTCTACCCGCATGACGTTCATTGCAAATTTTTCGAACCTAGAAAGGCAGTCTTTGTATACATATCTTGCCCAGGAACCCCAGATTGCCGCAAGGCCTGCACCGTGTGCCACGTCAAACAGTCCTCCGATCTCATGTTCCAGTGCATGGGAAGCGAAATCTCCTCCGACAACCGCGCCACAGCCTGTCAGCCCGTTATGAGACAGACTTCCTGCCCACATTACTTCCGCACGTGCATCATAGTTCTTCGGATCATTGATCAGAATTCTTGCATTCTCAATTACCGTACGCATCAGACCCTCTGCAATACTGTCTGTGATCTCCATATTTCCACCATTTGTAAAATAGCGTTCCATCGTATGCATCAGAATGTCTGTGCATCCGCATGCTGTCTGATAATCCGGCAGTGTCATGGTCAGTTCCGGATTCATGATTGCAAAGCGCGGTCTTCCATAGTCATTGCGGTATCCTCTCTTGATCCAGCCGTCTTCTTTTGTAATAACAGAAGAATTACTCATCTCACTTCCTGTCGCTGCAATAGTCAGTACAACACCAATCGGAAGACATCCTGTTGCCTGGCGCTTTTTGTCATAAAAATCCCATACGTCCCCTTCATTGGCAACTCCATATCCGATTGCTTTTGCAGAATCGATCGCACTTCCGCCGCCTACAGCAAGGATGAAATCTACTCCTTCTTTTTTCGCGAGCTCGATTCCTTCATATACCAGTGAAAGTCTTGGGTTCGGTACTGCACCACCAAGTTCTATATAGTCAATCTTTGCTTCATCCAGGGAAGCCTTTACTTTATCCAATAATCCGGTACGTTTGACGCTTCCGCTTCCGTAATGGATCATTACTTTCTTACATCCCTGTTCTTTTACCAGTTCTCCACATTTGTCTTCTGTATTTTTTCCAAATACAACTTTGGTTGGTGTGTAATAATTAAAATTATACATAAGGTCTCCTTCTTTTTGGTATAAAAAATATGCTATAGATTTCTCCATAGCATATTTTAATCTTTCTCTATGATTTTTTCAACAGACGTTTTACCGCTTTATGCAGCTCATTGATAATAATTTATTCCGTCCGAAGTGCCGTAACCGGATCGCTCTTCGATGCTTTCTTTGACGGGATCAGTCCACCAAGCAATGTCAGTACCACACTCAGTGCGATCAGCACCAGTGCCGGAATAACCGGAAGCACTGCATTTACATTGGAATTATCTGCCACCGCATGAATGATCATATTGCCAGGGAGCAGAAGCAACAGCGTCAGTCCGATTCCGATCAGTCCCGCACACAGTCCAATAATGAAGGTCTCCGCATTAAACACCTGAGATACATTCCTCTTCGATGCGCCGATCGCCCTTAAGATTCCGATCTCTTTCTTCCGCTCCAGCACACTGATATACGTAATGACTCCGATCATAATTGAAGATACGACCAGTGAAATCGCCACAAATGCAATCAGCACATAACTGATCGTATTGACGATATCTGTCACCGATGACATCAGAGTTCCCACTACATCCGTGTAGGAAATCACCTGTTCATCCTTGCCGGCTTTCTCCATCTTCTTGTTATAACGATCCAGATAATCCACTACCTGTTCCTTACTTTCAAAATCTTTAGGATAAATGTCGATCTCGCTTGGTTTTGCGAAGTCAGCATATCCTAATTTCTGCAGATTGCTGTCATACGTTGCACTCGCCGTTCCGCTCATAGACATCATAAGTTCTGTCAGATCATCCTCCGTCATATTGAACTGAAATGCCTTTGCAAATGCATCTGTATCGATCTTCATCGCATCTGTCATGACACTCTGGAGATTCTGTCCGATCTGTGTCATGGCAGATTCCATTACTTTACCCATACCGGAAGACATCTGTCCGACGATCTGCTCCATGGCCGACGAAATCTGTGTCTCAAGTGCATTTCCAAAAGATTTCGCATACGCTCTCATTGCCTGCTTCATGTAAACATTCATCCCGGATGAAAGCTGGCTTTCCAGACTCTTCATGTCCAGTGTCTCTGAAAGACCGTTACTCAGCCGCTGTTTTCCATCTGCCGTTCCGAGATAAGCTGCAAAGTTCTCACCCATCTTTGTCACATCTGCATATCCTTTTTCCTGTGCATAGCTTAAATATCCAGCCGCAAGTTCCTGCGCCATTGCCTGCAGATCCGCTTCCGATATCTCAATATCCACATCTTTATACAGGTCATTCACCCAGTCTGTTATGATCTGCTTTGCTTCTGCCGTCTGTAAATACTGGCGGAAATATGTTCCGTACTGGTCCGCACTGATATCTCCGATTCCCTGATCCTTTACGTATTTTTCAAACCCCTGCATGATATCTGTCAGAAGCTTCTGTACCTTTTCTTCTGTAATGGTTACTTTTCCACTCTCCTTTAGAATCTTTGAAAAATACTTTTTCATGATCTGCTTTGCACGGTTAAAGAAAAAAGGGCAGATGTAATTGAATCAAACATAACAGAACTGTTTTCAGATATTCCGAGAAGTTATCTCCCAGATGCGAATAATCTGCTTCCGGATGCGTCTTCGCATATGCCTGATACCCTTCCATCAATGAAACAGCCATCTTCTGCATTCCGCCCGGTTTCACCTTGACATCCAGCCCCGACAGCATATCTCCCAGACCTGCCGACGGAAGCCCCGACAGATTCAGATCCACCTGATCCAGATTCACAAGTCCGGATAAATTCAACCTATTGCCATCCAGCTTAAATGCATCCTGCAGATTCACTGCTTTCGAAAAGTCCAGTGAATTTCCGAGACTTCCTGCAAGGTCTGTATCTCCCATGCCGAATGCTTTCTGAAGTGCGTCTTCATCTACGCTGAATAACGAGTTCATATCCAGACCATTATCTCCGGAATCTTCACCGAATTTCTCTCCGGTAAATACATTGATATCCGGACTGGCTTTTTGTTGTTTTACGATCTCACTGTTTTTTGCTTCTTCTGCGACATGCGTCATAAGCGAATATGGATAACCGATTCCCATATTCAGTGCAGTTGCCTTCGAACCTTCTGCCGGCTGCACGATTCCGACAATCTTAATATCCTCTCCGTCTGCCACCAGTTTTTTCATATATTCTGCATTATCACTTTTATCTTTCCAGACTTTATACTGGCTGTCATATTCATAATAGTCTGCCTGATTCACAAGCTTAAACTTCTTGTTCAGAATATCTTTATAGATGTATGTTCCCAGCGAAGACGGTGTCTTGATCTCTTCTTCACTTGCAAAAGCTTTGATCATATCATCCAGTTCCATCTGATCTCTGAGGCCAAGTGTATATAGAAGGAAATCACTCATCCCGCCGTCCTGACTTAATACCAGTACGCATTCATTATATTTTTTCGGCCATCTTCCCGCCTTGACATCATACTGCTTCTCGTACAGACTTGTGTTCTTTGGCATGCGGTAGAACACATTTGTACTCATCATGGATGACATCATATTGTTGGCACCGGAATCCGCTCCGATTCCAATGGATGAAAATGATTTGTCCGGGTGTACCTGTCTGACACCATCCGAATCCTCTCTGTATATCTGCGGATCCACATCATAATCATACTCCACGGCATTTGTATAGGATTTTAACGCATCATTATCCTTTTCCAGATGTTTTTTCAATGATTTAAGGTCATTGGTATTCATCTTGGAGAACATATTTGTAACCATCTCCATGACTTTTACCTGACCATCTTTGTTCTTCTTACCGGACGAGTCTTTGCTCTTATCATCCGTTCCGGTATTTCCAACCATCATGGAGGTAATGTCAAATCCCGTACTTTGGATCTGTAGTGGATATTCCGACAACGTCTCTTCCTCGATTGACTGGATATAGCCGTTCACTCCATTAGAGAGTGCCAGAATCAGCGCAATTCCTATGATACCGATAGAACCCGCAAAGGATGTCAGTAATGTCCTTGCTTTCTTCGTCTTTAGATTATTAAAACTAAGAGCCAGAGCCGTCAAAAAAGACATGGAAGATTTTCCCATATTCTTATGTTCCGGTTCTTTTAATGTCTGCTCATCCACAATGTATTCGTCCGTATCTGAACGTATCTTCCCATCCCGCAAATTCACGATCCTGGTCGCATATTCTTCTGCCAGTTCCGGATTGTGTGTAACCATAACAACCAGCCGGTCTTTGGCTACTTCTTTCAGAAGATCCATGACCTGGATACTGGTATCACTGTCCAGTGCTCCCGTCGGTTCATCCGCCAGCAGGATATCCGGATCATTCACCAGTGCCCTTGCTATCGCCACTCTCTGCATCTGGCCGCCGGACATCTGGCTTGGTCTTTTGTGAAGTTGTTCTCCAAGTCCTACTTTTTTCAGCGCATCAATGGCACGTTTTCTTCTCTCTTCTTTTCCGATTCCAGAAATTGTAAGTGCAAGTTCTACGTTAGACAACACCGTCTGATGCGGGATCAGATTATAACTCTGAAATACGAATCCGATCGTATGATTCCGGTATGAATCCCAGTCTCTGTCCTTATATTTCTTCGTAGATATTCCGTTGATGATCAGGTCGCCGCTGTCATAACGGTCCAGTCCTCCGATAATATTCAGAAGCGTAGTCTTTCCCGATCCACTGGGACCTAGAATTGCCACGAATTCATTATCTCTTAAGTTCAGGCTCACGTCATCCAGCGCCTTCTGTACCAGATTACCGGTCCTATATTCTTTACAAATATGCTGTATCTGAAGCATGTATTCTTTTTCTCCTTCTTCCATCTGTTATTTTTTTACAGACATCTGTTATTATTATACAGAAATATTTTATAAAATCCGTATTTTTATACTTTTTTAATCTTTGCTTTTTATTTAGAAATATATCCGCTAATCACAGTCTGATTTTTATCTGTATATAGCATCGCAGATGTTAACCTTTTCACCAAATACAGTTGACTTTTATTTCCCGTCATGTTAACCTTTTGTCTATATCAGTTAACAAGTGATTTATATTACACACAAAGGAAGGTAACACCATGATTTCAGAAGTTCATACACACGAAGATCCTATATTGACACGCGAAGAGGCCATCGAGATTTTAAACACTCCGGACGACCAGTTAGATGCTCTCATCGAACGTGCCGGAATCCTCCGTAAAAAATATAAAGGGAACCACGTCAGCATTCATATTCTGACCAATGTCCGCAGTGGTAACTGCTCTCAGGACTGCGCTTACTGTGCGCAATCCTGTCGCTCTAATGCAGACATCGACACTTATAAATGGGTAGAAGACGAAAAATTATACAATGATAATGATTTTGTAAATGAACATCATCTTTCCCGCCACTGTATCGGATTAAGCGGCATGGGATTCACAGATGCAGAGATCGAACAGCTTGCCGGACGTATCCGCAAGATGAAAGAAACCGGAACCCATCTCTGCTGCTCCATCGGATTCTTAACCGAAAAACAGGCAAAAATGTTAAAAGACGCCGGACTTGACCGTATCAATCATAATCTGAACAGCAGCCGTAATTATTACAGTCACATCTGCACCACACACACTTTTGACCAGCGTGTGGAAAATATACATATGCTTCAGAGACTCGGTTTCGAGATCTGCAGCGGCGGTATCATCGGCATGGGCGAAAGCCACGCGGATGTGGTCGATATGTTATTAGAGCTGCGTGAGATCGCACCGCAGGCACTTCCGATCAATTTCCTGCTTCCGATTCCGGGCACCCCGTTAGAGCACACAGACACCTCCGGTCTTACGACCGAATACTGCCTGAAAGTCCTCTGTCTTGCCCGACTGATGGTTCCACAGACCGATCTGCGCTGTGCAGCGGGACGCGAGGTCTATTTCAAAGGACGCGAGGGGGATCTTTTACGCGTCGTAGACTCCATCTTCGCATCCGGTTACCTGACGGCAGGCGGACAGGGCATCAAAGATACAATTCAGGCGATCGAAAATGCCGGGTATACCTATGAGATCGAGTCGGATGACCGTGAGGAATAATGAGACCCATTCAAACAGAGCGTCTTTTCATGGGACGCTCTTTCTATGAAAAAAGGTTTTAACCAGTTCACATATTTACCGTGAAAACCAGCTAAAACCATTTTTCATTACAGCATATTAATAAACCCGGTCGATACCAGGAAAAGAACTAGCATAACAGCCGGCACAATATACCGGATTAAGAAGCTGTACATACCTGCTCTTGAAAAATGTTCCCCATTTTTCTCGACTTCTTCCACGATCCACTTCGGTCCGACCACCCATCCGATCAGGATGCTGGTTAAGAAGGAAATGATCGGCATAAGGAAGCTGTTGCTGATATAATCCATCACATCAAGCAGCTGTCCGGTGGAACCGTTCGGCAGCTTCAACTCAAAATACAGAACATTGTAGCCCAGACAAATGAGAACTGCCGTGATCAGGGAATAGATTCCGACCATCACACACATCTGTTTTCTCGTCTTTCCAAACACTTCCATGCAGTTGGCAACCAGCGTTTCCATGACAGAAACGCAGGATGTCAGCGCCGCAAAGCCAAGCATCAGGAAAAATGCAAGTCCCACGATATGACCGGCGCTGCCCATCGCCTGAAATACCTTTGGAAGCGAAATAAAGGTCAGACTCGGACCGGACGCCATGCCATCGCGTCCTAAAAATACAAAGACCGCCGGAATAATCATCATACCGGACAGAAGCGCCACACCTGTATCAAAAAATTCAATCTGGTTGGTCGCCTTGTTCAAATCGATCTCATCTTTGACATAAGAACCATATGTTACCATAATTCCCATCGACACACTCAGTGAGAAAAAGAGCTGGCTCATCGCATCCAGCAGTACTTCCAGAAATCCTTTTACCGTCAGTCCCGTAAAATCCGGGCGCACGTAGACGAGGAATCCCTGTATTCCCGTCCGGACCGTCCCATCCGCGTCCGTGTAGGAAAGCGTCAGTGAAAAAATCGCGATTCCGATGACTAACAGGATCAGTCCCGGCATGATAAAACAGGAAAATTTCTCAATTCCCTTCTCCACACCTCTGTATACAACCCAGATTGTGAGCGCCAGAAAGATTCCCGTGAAAATCAGCGGCGCATTCTTTTCCGTGATAAACGATGTAAAATATCCGTCCTCCGCCACATCCCTGCCGGATGTCTTCAAATACTCAAAAAAATATTTCGTGATCCATCCGCCGATAACCGAATAATACGTCATAATTAACATCGGAACCAGAAACGTCAGGTATCCGACAAACTTCCACTTCGGATGCAGCGTTCCAAACGCCCGCAGCGCATTCTCCTTCGTTCTTCTGCCGATCGCCACATCCGTCGTCAGAAGTACAAATCCAAATGTCGCCACCAGCACCAGATACACCAGCAGGAACAGTCCGCCTCCGTCTTTCGCACATAAATACGGGAAACGCCAGATATTTCCCACACCGACGGCACTTCCGGCTGCTGCCAGCACAAAGCCCAGCGAACCGCTGAAGCTGTTTTTCTTTTTTGCCATTTACTTATAACCCCCGTGATTGTAACTTTTATGTCCGTCTCCCGAGGACATAGACAGCTTCTATTCTACCTGTTTTTATTAGAATTACAAGTATCTGCCGGCAATTTTCTTCTCAAATTTCTCCCCCCTCCCGCTTTTCTTCCCAGCCGCCCCATCGTTACTGTACACGCATCATGTCCAGTAACGGAATTTGCCGTGGCTTCGCATTTAATTTATTCCCCCTTCATCTCTACTTGCCTGCCTTATCATCTTCTGCTAAAATTAAAAAGATAAAAACAGAAATTTTCCCATGGAATGAGGCATATATACAATGAACAACAATCAAACATTCCCACGTCTTTGCCGGGTTTTAGAAATATACGAAGCCGATTTTGGCTGTGAAGAACGCCCGGACGGACAGGAAACGATGGTCTGTGTCCGTCTGCTGGACACAACTGAAAATGCAAACCTCTCAGAGCATCCAGAATACACGATACGCACCGCGGATCAGGCACTCTATGATGCCGGAATCGATGAGGGCGATCGCGTCTGGTTTGACCCGGAATCCGGGCAGATTGAGAAAGCGGCTGAATCACACTAAAATATAAAGAGTTACAAAGGAATATCAAAATGGAACCATTTTACTATAATCACATGAACAAGAACCAGCAAGCCGCCTACCGCGCCATGCAGCAGGGGCTTACCAATCTCTCCGACGAATTTCAGATTCCGCGCCTGGAGGGAAAGGATTTAAGCAATGTATTTTTTGAACTGCGGCTCGATCACCCAGAGATTTTCTGGGCTTCCGGCTTTAAATATAAGTATTACCCAGATTCCCCGAACCTGATCCTGATACCGGAATACCTCTTTGACAAGGGCAAGATCCGCGAACATCAGAAAGCGATGGGCGCCCGCGTCGAAAAACTTGCCCGCCCGGCAATGAAGCTGACTGAACTGGAAAAAGAACGCTATATCCACGATTTTATCTGCGAACACGTTCACTATGACAAATTAAAAAAGCCCTACTCCCATGAGATCATCGGACCTCTGGGACAGGGCGTCGGCGTCTGCGAGGGCATCGCCAAATCGGTCAAAATTCTTTGTGATACGCTCGGCATCTGGTGCATGATCGCGCTCTGCGGCAATAACCCTGAAAAGGGCATCAAATACCGCCATACCTGGAACATCGTCAAGATCGGGAAAACGTACTACCATCTGGACGCTACCTTCGACAACAGTCTCGGCAAATGCAGCCAGACAGGGGAGGAAATCCGCTACGATTACTTCAATCTCGACGACAAGGCGATCTTCCGCGACCACGAACCGCTCATCGCCCCGGCGCCTGCCTGCACGGACAGCGATCATTTCTACTACAAAGAAAAGAAGCTTTCCTTTACCAAACAGGAGGACGTTTACAAGCGCTCCTTACAGGCGACCAAAAAAGGAAAAACACTGACCTTTCACTGGAGAGGCGGTTATCTGACCAGAGAGGTTCTGAATGAACTGCTTGGACTGATCCGCAAAGCCGGTGAAGAGAAAAATAAAACGGCGGTTGTCAATATCAACTGGCCGCAGGCTGTATTGCGCCTGTATTATACAGAGGCACAGATGCAGGAATGCATCACGATGGAGGATGCGAATGAAGGGGAAAAAGAGTAACGTATACACGAAAGTCTGATATCTGGTAATAAAAGGGGAGATATATATGCTTGAAACATTCAATGTTTTACGTATCGATGAGCCTGATTTCGGATGTGAGGGGCGTCCGGACGGGATGGAAGTGAAGGATAATGTCCTTCTGAAAAGCAATTATACAGGTCAGGAGATGACCGTTCAGGAAAAAGATGCCCGGTTATATGAGCTGGACATCAATGAGGGAGACAAAGTATTTCTGATTGAAGGGGAAATGCGAAAGCTCCGCTGAGAGCAGAGGATTAGCTGATGCAGCTTTTAAAAAGCTTTACTCGTGATGAGGTTGGTTCCGACACCCCAGGAATTGATCTTGGCATCCTGCGTCTTAAGACTGTCGATCAGATATTCGTCCAGATCACTGGATGCGGAAATGGTAGCATCATCGAATCCGGCAGCAGCCAGCATCTTGTAGGCTTCTTTGGAAAGATATGCAAGGTCACCGCTGTCAATACGGATACCATAGTGTGTAAGTTTGACACCTTCTTCTCTCATTTCTTCGAAGACACGGATCGCGTTTGGAACACCGGATTTCAGGACATCATAAGTATCTACCAGCAGTGTGCAGGAATTTGGATACATTTTGGCGTATGTTTTGAAAGCTGTGTATTCATCTGGGAAGCTCATGATCCAGCTGTGGGCATGTGTTCCCAGAACCGGTACGTTAAACATCTGTCCGGTCAGTACGTTGGAAGTTCCGGCGCATCCACCGATGACAGCTGCACGTGCACCATAGATACCGGCATCCGGACCCTGTGCACGACGCAGGCCGAATTCCATGATTCCGTCCCCACGGGCTGCATAGCAGACTCTGGCTGCTTTGGTAGCGATCAGACTCTGATGATTGATGATATTCAGGATTGCGGTTTCTACAAGCTGTGCCTCCATGATCGGAGCGATTACTTTGACGAGTGGTTCTCGAGGAAATACGACAGTTCCTTCCGGAATTGCATAAATATCTCCGGTAAATTTGAAAGATCTTAAATATTCCAGAAAATCGTCTTCAAAGATATGAAGGCTTCTGAGATATTCGATATCATCGTCTGTAAAATGAAGATTTTCAATATATTCGATCATCTGTTCCAGACCTGCTGTGATCGCAAAGCTGCCACCGCATGGATTGACACGATAAAACATATCAAAAATTACAGTCTGATTGGTTGGATTCTTGAAATAGCCCTGCATCATGGTCAATTCATATAAATCGGTGA
>ERZ773185.1906-NODE-1906-length-14432-cov-5.676080_pt1 | contig 14432 bp, 10 predicted proteins | sample MGYA00580531_ERZ773185 | MGnify/ENA primary metagenome ERZ773185 (study PRJEB29015, sample SAMEA2737799) | human gut metagenome | biome: human gut; feature: human-associated habitat; material: faeces | place: China | collected 2012 ...
CTGAACAGAAAATAAATTCACTACAGTTAAAATCTTTTATGATTTTCTTCTCCAGAGGCTTAAGCGTTGTCTGCTCGTTTTGGTTACCTGGAAAAACATCAAATGCAAGTGGAATGCCATCAGCATCCATAAACAGCCCCATACCAACAATCGGATTTGGACGGTTCTCCTTGCCTTTTCCATAGTGATTCAAACCGCTTTCTTCCTCAATCTCAAAGTAATAATTCGTACAGTCATAGTAAAGTATCTTCTGATTTCTTGGATGGATGAAGTTTGAATTTTTGTATAGTTCACTTTGGATAAAATCCGACTCTTCCGCGATTACAGATAAAGCTCTGTAAACATCCTGAATCTCATACTTTGGTGGTTCAAGAATCGTTTTGCAAAAATTATAACTGCTGAGCTTGCTTGAAGGAGAGAGAACACTTGCGTAAACGAGATCAGTCAGAATCGCATGAAGATCATACTTAAATTTATGGCGCCCTTTAATCACACGGCAGATGTTATCAAGGCGTAGCTCCGTACATAATTGTTGAAGAAATAGATAACCGGCATGAAAAGAACGTGTCTCGTTCATAGGAATGCAGGCAGCTTGAGAGAATTCAACCGTTACTTTCCCCGTACGCTCATTGTAGAGATCTGTTTCTTTGGCAGCTTCGCTTTTCGCCCAAGCCATAAGTTTTTCATTATCACCATCAAACTGTTCCAACAAGGTGTTGTATTTTCCAAGCTTCTTATAAATACGAGAGGATGATTTTCCGTCTTTTTTTCGGAATGATTGATAAATGTAAATATCTTTATTATTTTTACTACCTGTAACTGCAATATACATAACACAAACCCCTTTTCTTTTAAGTATACCACACTATTGCAAACAAGTACATATCAAAACGAAAAATTTGACATAAAAACGCAGGTTTTATGCGACCTGCGATAACTTTTTTAATATTCAACTGTCAAACTCCCGTGATTATCTTGTCACATAGTACCTCAGGTGGTACACTAGCACTATAATATTATTTATGGAGGTATATTTATGAAAAAGAAATGTTTTTTTAAGACAGTATGCAGTTGTATTCTGGGTACAGCTTTATTACTGTCATCCACTTCATCATCATATGCATCACCGAATATTCAAGATATCGATTCTATTGCGGATACAGTATCTGAAATGTTCAAAAAATCCGAGGAATTGAAAACAACTGAAGTGTCGGAAATGACCGAATCATCAGAAACTACTGAATCATCAGAAACTACTGAATCATCAGAAACTACTGAATCATCAGAAACTATCGAAGAATCAGAGAACAATGATAATTTCGAAATTATCGAATTAACGGAAGATACTGAAATTTCCGAACAATTTGATACTCCCAAAGGAGCTGTTTCCAATGGGTATTATGTTATTAATGTAACCAAAAGTGAAATTTCTTCCACCAGTGCATATGCCGCTATACAATCTGCACTAGATGAAGCTCAGGAAAATGCAACAACAGACTTACCATACAAAGTTTTTGTAGATCCCGGAAAATATTCTCTCACACAAGGACTTCGTATTTACAGCAACACTTATCTTTGCCTGACAGGTGTTACCCTTACTCAAAACAAGGGAAGCAATTACAACATGATAAAAGTAGGCGACAGTAATGATACACATTCAGGTTATTATTACCAAAATATTACCATTGATGGCGGTATCTGGAACGAAAATGGCAATAGCAATACCGCCATCAAGATCTGTCATACACAGAACATTACTCTGATGAATGCCACATTGAAAAATTGTTCCAATTCTCACCTTATGGAGATTGCTGGCAATAACGGTATCACAATTCAAAATTGTAATTTTGCCGATCAGGCATTATCGACAAGTGCCAAACCCTATACCTATGAAGCCATTCAGCTTGATATTTTACTAGAATCTCACTTGTCCGGTTATCTATCTGAAGATCTTCCTTTAAAGAATGTAAAAATTACCGGTTGCTCCTTTAAAAATGTTCCACGTGGTATTGGTAGTCACACTGCAATACTAAACAATCCAGTAGACACGATAGAAATTTCCAACAATACATTTACCAGTCTTAAGAGTCTAGCTATACAGGCAATGAATTACATCAACTGTACTATTACAGGCAATACCATAACTGATACTCCGCAAGGTATCATGATATATTCCGTTCGTGAAAGTGGTACTTTTCTTGCTTCCACAGCAGTAAAAGAAGGACATATTCCATCATCAACCCCGGTTACATATCAAACTCCTGTGAACAATCAAAAAATGGTTATCAGCAATAATACAATTGCAGCTTCAGGTAATGACCCTTATGAAGATTACGAAAATGCCGCTATTTTTGTCAGTGGTTTAAATCTAGGTTCTGCCACTACCGGCTCTGGAGATACAATTCCTGCAGGTAATTATTTTATCAGCGGCATAACCATCTCCGATAATACGATCAATACGGATGGACATGGAATCCGTCTGCAAGACGCCAGGAACTCAACAATAACTGGAAATACAATAACTTATTCTCAGGTTTCAAAGCCTAAAAATACCTTCTATGGCATACAGTTACGCGAATCCTCTACCAATGGAATCATTGACAATAATACAATCAATAAGCCCCTTTCCGGCATACATATATTTGAAAAATCCTCTGCAAAATCCATTTCAGGGAATACAGTAACTACACCAACTAACAATGCTATTATGATAGAAAATGCCTGTGCTACGAATATTTCTTCAAATACGGTTAACAAGCCTGGTATCAACGGAATATTTATTTATAATAATTCTAATGTTGACTTAATCACAGACAACAATATTTCTGCCGGAAATGTCAACATTAACATTGACGGAAGCACAGTCACTGAAATAAGTAAAAATACGCTTTCTTCTGCAAAAACAAACAGTGTATTTTTGCATAACAAATGTACAGTAAATAAACTTTCCAGTAATACCATTAATGCTTCTGGAAAACATGGTGTATTTATCGATTGTGCTACTGCCAAAACCATAAAAGCCAATACGATACAATCACCTGCTATTACTGGTGTACATGTATATAACAACAGCAAAGTTTCTACCATTGCGAATAATCAAATTACCTCACCTGGTAAGTATGGCATCTGTGCCGAAAAGAGTACTGCAAGAACTATCTCTGGCAACTCAATCAGCAAACCTGCCAATACAGGTATTTTTATCTTTACCAAAAGCAAAACAGGTACAATATCCGACAATACCATTACCTCTGGAAAAGATAAAGGAATTGCGATCAACTCTGTAAAGTGCAAAATGACGATCAGTGGAAATACAATAAAAAAATGCAAGGCTTACCCTATTTATTGCAACCCTGCCTCTACCTCCTACGCAATTACGTTGAAGAAAAATATCATAACAGGCAATTCAAAAAAAATTGATGGTATCCGTGCTGACTCAGGTAAACTTATTCTTAGCAGCAATACAATCTCTTCCTGTAGTAGGGCGATTATTCTTTCTTCCAAAGTAAAGGGGACTGTTTATCCGAATACTTTCAAAAAGAATACTTATAATAATGTAAAAGTTAATTCCAGTTATGTTAATACATTAACTGTAAAATCACTTTCCGGAAAATCAAAGTCAGCAAAAACAGCTACATTAAATTGGAAAAAACTTTCATCAGCTTCCGGCTATGTTGTTTATCGTTCAGCCTCCAAAAATGGCAGCTATACAAAAATTTCTACGATAAAAAAGAATAAAACCATTACCTATAAAGATTCTAAATTAAAGAGGAAGTCTACTTATTACTATAAAATTGTTCCATACACTACAATAGGAAAAACTACAGTTTATGGACTAGATAGTAAGATTGTATCCATCAAGATCAAATAACCAATTTTTATAATACAACTACACTATCATAACAAAAGCAGATGGCATTTGAATCTTTCAAATAAACCATCTGCTTTTTATAATCAAAACATTTTTTTAATTTTCTTCCAAATTTTATTTTTGAAAGCATCTCGCTGCAATTGCTGCTCTGATTTCGGTGTATCCTCCACATCAGGAAGCTTAATTTCACTAATAATTCCCTGACTTTGTAATTCATCTACATATTTTTTGTACTTTCTCAGGTTTTTTAATGTATCCTTATATTTTTTTTCAAATAATTTTTTATCATCCAGAAGTTTTCTGCTTTTCTTTAACCACTTCTCTAACACTTCTGTTTTCATGTTATTCTGCCACTCTAAACGCTCCAACGGTGTATAGGTAGTCTTCCGCACCTGTTCTAATGGCAGATCACAATTCTCATACTCGGCAACAAAATCCTGTACATCCTGAATCAGCTTTTCGCGTAAAGCAAGATATCCTTTTTTATTTTCTGGCGGATTATTGAAATCATACTCAAAATTACCAGATAAGAAATCTTCATTATCAATACAACGAACCGTATCCATATAACATCCCCAGCGTGTCCCATTTCCTTCCGCATCCTTGAGATCAACGATTGACAAAACGGGGGTCTCTAGTGCAAGACAAGGCAATGTTACATGCAGCCTTCGCGTAATAACAAATTTAGCATTTTGATATAAAGTAAGTATCTCCTCTGCTTTTGCCATTCTCTCTTCAAATGTTGCGTTCGATTTTCTATAATCACAATTATGACTTATAACCCGAATTTCTAGTCCTGTATCTTTCAGATATTCCATTGCTTTCGCTCTGATCTTATCGTTTAAATCAACCAAACAGACATATGTTCCCGCATCTTCCGTTTTCTCCTGTTTCGGAATTGTTAATGTAAGACACCCGCTAAAATAGCAATCTATACCCTGTTCTTTAAAAAAATCAAGCGATGCCATATCTCTGCATCCCACCGGACCATACTTCTTAAAAAACTCTCCTCCACATCCCTGCGCCCATTCGGCATAAATTGGAGATGATTTTCTTGCAACCCCATAATTATTAATATGCATGCTCAGTAATTTGGGGATAATACAGTCTGCAGGCGGCCAGTTCCATTTTTTCCACATCCACCATGCATTCATGATAACAGCTACCGGTTCATCATTTTCACTTTTAAAATCACTAATATATTCTCTATCTATCTGATAATCAACATGAGGCAATAATTTAGCTGCTGCATAGGTCTGAATATCATCCCCCAAATTCATTGTCGGTTTGTGAATCACTACACCAAATTTCATATTGTAGATCTCCTTTCAAATTATTTCTTCATTCCCTTTATCAAACGCTCAAACATCTCTTCTAATCCAATTGTTGCTTTCCAGCCAAGCTGCATTAATTTTTTACTATCCAATCGGATTATCATTTCCGGATTATATCCGAAAGAGGCTAAATCCTCAGGAATATCGATCACAGTTTTGATTTTTCCACTTCCAATTGTCTCACAGACCAATTCTGCCATTTCCTTAATCGACACCGCAGTATCCATATTCGTAACATTATATGCTTCCCCTGCTTTACCGGAAATTAAAATGTATAATAATGCAGAAAGTGCATCTTTTGTGTAACAATAACTTCTTACCGTATGTCCCTGCGTATGCAGTACAATATCCCGCTGTTCCAATGCACAGCGTGCAAATTCCGCAAACACCCTTCCATCTTCGTATGCAACTCCCGGTCCAAAGGTCTGGGAAAGTCTGGCAATCTTAACCGGTACACTATATTCGTGTGCATAAGATGCACACAAACACTCTACCATACGTTTTCCTTCGGAATAGCTGCTTCTTACACTGAGCGGTTCAATATATCCATAATCATTTTCTGTAATCAGATCTGCATCTTTCTCCGGTGTTCCATATACCTCCAAAGATGACAGATACACCATCCCATTTATCTTTTTTTCTGTAGCAAACTTTAAGATATTTGACGTTCCATCCAATGCCGTATAAATTGTTTCAACAGGATTAGACACAAAATATTTTGAACTGGTTGCACTGGCTCCGTGTATAATGTAATCTACAGAATCCGAATATACCACTGGTCTATTTATATCACCAACAAGCAATTCAACATCCCCACGCCCAATCAGATGCGAAAACATCTTTTTCCCTTTTTCTTCATTACGCACCATAGCAATAATATGAATCTGAAGGTTACGCATTCGGTTATAACATGCAAGCAAATATACCATCTGCGAACCAATCAATCCTGTCGCACCTGTCACAAGTACCGACTTACCCTCTAATGCTGTAATTGGCAGATCACTATCTACAAGCATCTCCAGATCTTGCTGCATAATTTCATTTTCCATGCACTCGTTCATTTCAACTTCTCCATTCTCCATATGTTTATACTTACCTTTTCTATAAAGGCTTTCTTCCATTTCCTATACGATTTGTAATACCCAGTCCAAATGCCTGTTCATTCTCTTTGTACTGTAACAATGCACGAAACGTATACACATCTTCCGGTGTCGTAACTTTAATATTGCCTCTGTTTCCTTCCACCATATGTGCTTCAATCCCCTGGCTGCGAATAATCGTACACGCATCAACCATATTTTCATATTTTGTAGGTGTACTTCTAACTGCATCATGTGCAGCAATAATATCTTTTAAGTAAAAGCTCTGTGGTGCCTGCGCTGCAAACGTTTCCTTACGATATGGAACAGAGTCGACGTGACTCCCATCCTTACTGATCATGATTGTTTCAAAACAAGGAGTACAGGTAATTGCATTGCCTTTTTCCTGTACAGAGCGAATATTATTACTGATCACTTCATAAGATACAAATGGGCGTACACCATCATGCAATAGCACGATAGAATCCTCTGCATTTTCACTTTCTGCTTTTTTTAACGCATTATAAATCGAATCCTGTGCAGTCTCTCCACCTGGAATAACATCTGCCACCTTATTCAAACGGTATTCATCTACCAATTCTTTCATATAAGGGATATAATCAGCAAGTACTGAAATATATATTTTATCAATCATATCATGGCACTGAAAAAGTTGAAGTGTATGAACAATAATCGGTTTCCCATTTATTTCCAAAAACTGTTTCGGGACACCGGCTCCCATTCTGACTCCGCTTCCACCAGCAAAAACAATCGCTATATTCATGATTCTTCCATAACCTCCCTTTTATCTTCCTGTTTGATTTTTTCTGTTTTCTTTTTTTTATTCTTTTTTTTCACAAGATTTTTCTGACCCACTGTTAACTCATCCAGTTCACCCGTCATTTCTGCATAAACCTGTGCCACTTCATCTACATCCCCAAAAGCAATCATTTTTCCCCCTTCAAGGATCATAGCTTTATTGCAGATACGTTTTACCTGTGCAAGTGAATGTGACACAAATAAAACCGCCGTACCATCCTGCATCATATCAAGGATTTTCTTTTCACTCTTCTTTCTGAACTTACCATCTCCTACAGAAAGTACTTCATCTAAAATTAAAATTTCCGGTTCAGCTATCGTTGCGATTGCAAATCCCAACTTTGATTTCATACCTGATGAATAGTTTTTAATAGGTACATCCATAAAATCCTCTAATCCGGAAAACTCTACAATCTGATCATATTTTTCTTCCATGTATTGACGACCATATCCAAGCACTGCTCCATATAAAAATATATTTTCCCGGCCTGTATAGTTCTTATCAAATCCTGCTCCAAGCTCTAATAATGGTACTATTTTTCCATTTCTTATTACTCTGCCCTCTGTGGGTTTAAATACTCCTGCAACCACTTTGAGTAACGTACTTTTCCCTGCTCCATTTAGTCCAAGAATTCCTATTCGTTCTCCTTCATGAATACTAAAATTAATATCTTTAAGTGCCCAAAACTCATCCTTCTCTAACTTTTTACCTTTGAGCATTCTTATTACATATTCACGAAAATCATTCACTCGTTCTTTACTTAGATTAAATTTCATTCCTATGTGTTCTACACGTAATAATTCCTTTGCCATCTTAACCTCTATATCTGCAAAATAAAATCATCCTGTTTTTTATAAAAACAAATCACGCCTAAAATCAACACTACAATAGAACATACTGCTGCATATGCCGTCAACCCCATGTCCATAGCTTCCCCAAACATTGCATTACGAAAACTCTGGATCATACAATACAACGGATTCCATTTTAAAATCCACGCATACCCGCTGTTCATTAAACGTTCCGGATAATAAAAAATTGCACTTGAATACATAATAAGCATTAAAAGCACTTCCCATATATATTCCATATCCCGAAAGAATACATTGATCGTTGTCAATATCATTCCAACTCCAAATGTTAAAATAAAAAGAAGTAACAGTGGGATAATTGCCTCAATGATATGCCATGTCACAGTTACATTACAATATACCGCCAACGGAACCATTACAATTAACGAAATAGCAAAAATCACATAATTATATAATACACAGGATAGCGGATATAAATATTTCGGAATGTATACCTTTTTTATCATCGCTGCATTTAACCTGATAGATTTGGATGCTGTTTTAGTTCCCGTTGCAAAAAAAGAATATACCAGCCTTCCACATAAGATATATAATGGAAATTCCTTATCATTATTTCCAAACAACGTTCCAAATACAATTGTTAATACAATTGTGGTTAATATCGGTTCTAACATAGACCATAAAATACCAAGATACGAACGACGATATTTTAATTTAATTCCCTTTTTTACCAGCTCATATAACAGAAATCGACGATTCCAAAATGTCTTCACATGTTTCTTATTAATACTCATCCTCTAATTTCCTTTTCTGACACTATACTTTCTATTAAGTTGCATACACGTACAGATGCTTCTCCATCTTCCACCGATCCTTTTTTCTTTAAGAAATCTTCCACCTGCATGCTATATTTTTCCTGATTAAAATTTTCTATATTATGAATAAGTTCTTCATTTGTATGTGCGATTGGAAAAGGAGTTTCTTCCAATTTATAATAAAACCCTCGTTCCTGATCATAATGTTCTAAATCAGGCACAAATAAAAAGCCAGGTCTTACTGTTAATAAAAAATCAAAAATACAACTGGAGTAATCTGTGATCACCACTTGTGCTGCTGCTAATAACTCCTGAATATCAGGATAAGCATCTGCTTTCACAATCTGTTTTTTTTCATCTATACAAACCTTTTCCAACGAATTCTGCATCCTTGGATGCAGTCTTACAACAATTTTCCAGGATTGGTCTGTTTTCTTTTCCAAAGCTTTTTTTAATTTTTCAATATCCAGTTTATAATTAGGAAAATCAAGCTTTTCTCGGAAAGTCGGCACATATAGCAAAATTTTATCTTTTCCATCAATTGATAAACTCTTGCGCACTTTTTTCTCCACAAGATCCTGTCCATCCTTAAAAAAGATATCATTTCTGGGATGACCTAATTTCAAAATATTTTTTACCGACCAAAAAGCATTCTGATATACTTCATCTTCGAAAAAACTATTCGAAATCCAAAAATCGGTATTCTGCGAATTTTTTTTGGCAAGATATGTCCAACTTTGACTATTGGTTAAACAATCACAGTTTTTTTCGATCTTTTTTATTCCAAATGATCCATGCCACATCTGAATATAATACTGTCCAAATCTTTTTACCAGTCCCTGATTCCAATAATGAATCAAATGATAATTACATACCCATACAGCCGCTGTATAATATTCAAACATAGCTTCTTTAGATCCATATTCAACCAGCCTCACCTTGGGGGGAAATTCCCCTTTATGTGCATTTGCATCTTTCACAATCCAAACTAAATCAAAATCCGTTCCGCGACGTATTAATTCTTCCGTCACATACTTACAATTGCATCCGTATCCATGTCCCATATAATTATCAAATATAATCTTTTTTGTGTTTATGGAAGTATTACCATATTGTTGAAATGTTTTTTTTATTAATGATTTTTTAACAGTAAACGGTGTGTACTTTAACTGATATACTCTGGTATCATTTTCGATTTTATATGTTATAAATAACTTTATTATTCGTTTTAACTTTTTTTTGATTGCCTGCACGATTTTCTTTACACCACCCGGTTATTTTTTATATAGCTCATGTATCTTATGTCTGGGATGCTGCTCCATCTCAGGAGGCATTTTCTTATAATCTCCATACAGCCTTTTCAAATACGGATCATAATTTCCCGGTATCATAAAAACTTTATTCTCAAAATCAGCCTCTTTTAATGGAAGCAGATAACTTTTCGGCATCACTTCCCTCTCATACCCGGCAGCCCCAAATAAGCTACAGATATACTCACTATCCGAAGTTCTCCATGATGTCATGATCTTTTTACACACTCTCATATAAAACCGGAATATAAAACCGGGGGTTATTTTAAGAATTACCTTTGAAATATTCCGGATTGCTTTTCCTTTATTTTTAACTGGAAGACGATATTCTGACAAATAATAAATAAGTGATGTCCACTTCTGAACCTTCTTTAATACTCCCGATTTTGGAACACCATCAATCGGATGTATGTCTATTTTTGCCGTATTTTCATATCCGGCATCTGCATGCAAGGTATCATATAAATAACCAATTGGCGCATCCGGTATCATATGCTTCTCGACCGGTGAATATATAAATTCACCCAGCCGGTCATGCTGCAGACTCATCAGGTATTCCATTTTTTCGAAATCTTCCCGCATCATTGCAATATCCACGTCGTCGTCCCATGGTATAAATCCCTGATGTCTGACTGCACCTAACGCACTTCCGCCTACCAGAAAAAAAATCATTCCATTCTGTTGTGTAAATTTCTGAAAAGACGACAGCATTTCAACTAAACGTTGCTGCAATTCTTTTAATCCATTTTCCATTGCATTCACTCTCCATTACGACTAATGCAACCTTATTACCATAGATAATAGAATGCACGCTTTGCGCATATTCTCTTACCATGAATTATAGCATACACCAATTTTTCCGTCAATTTTGCGTCTGTCTATACCTTTTGTATCTGTATTAGTCATGTTACTGTTCACTCGCAAGTTTGACACTTGCTGTCAAACTGTGCGCCAAAGACTATATTATGCCAGATTACAGCCCCATGCATCGAAGATGCATGGGGCTGTAATTGCTACTGCTCACACAGTGTGTGAACAGTAGCTTAGTCATCCTGTTGTACCAACATACCTGTAGCAAAATCAAGCTCATGCATACGCTGTATTTCTTCCTGTTTTTTCTTAATCGCATTACTGATATTCTCAGGCATCTTTCCAAGTAAAATCCAATCTATCACACGATCCGATGCACCGCTGTCTATATAATCAAAATGATGTGTGATATATTGTTCAACTTTTTCATATTCAAAGTCCTTATCTGTAATTGCAGAAAGCACCTCCTCAAATGAATAACATACCTTACCCGGTGCAGATTCTTCATAATCTCTATGAAATCCTCTGGAAAAAGAATACTGAATCTTGTCGAATGCAAAAAACAGCATCGGTTTTCTCATGAGTGAATATTCAAAAATATTCGACGAATAATCTGTAATTAATAAATCAACAATATAGAACAGATCATTAATATTCGGGTATTTTTTTACATCCAAGAATTTATCCGCATATTTTTTTCCTATCACAATATCTTTATTTACCCATGGATGCATTTTAAATAAAACTACATATTCATCTCCACAGATCTGATATAACTTTTCAAAATCGATCAATTCATACGGATAATATGCTGTTTTTTTATTTCTTCCACGGTAGGTAGGTGCAAAAAGTATGACTTTTTTACCTCTGCACATTGGAAACTGCTCATACAATTCTTTTATTTTTTCATTCCTATGCTGCTCATCCAAATACTCATCCATACGGGGCATTCCTGTTGGCAATACTTGCTCATCATTAATTCCCCATACTTCCGAAAAAAACGGTGCGATATTTTTTGAGCCAGCAATTCCGTACTTATATTGTCTGTGGCAGGACTGCGGTGAAGGACATCCTTCATGTCCCCAGCGACTGTAGCCTGATGATTTAAACCCTGCTCCTGCATGCCATAATTGAATCAGCGTTGTATCATCATCCAGTTTTAGCCAATCCAGTACCGGTGCATGATCGTCAATAAAAATAGTGCCGCTCTGTGCCAGTAATTTCATAAGACCAATCCAGCTTTTTTTACTTTGCGGCTCTGCCGCTGCAGGACGTGCAGAATACAATAACCGATATTGCTGATCCAGCTGTCTGTCAACCATTCTGTCTGAAACTGCTTTTAAATTTGATGCAATTTTCTGATCCTGTTCTGTCATAAAAAGGACTGTATTTTTTCGTCTGCTTTTATACAAAAATGAATACCATTTATATACTCTTCTTAAAACAGATCTGCTAGATAAATAGCAGTCTTTCAATGCTTTTATCAAATTTATTTTTTTGAGGAAGCTTGGATTCTGTGGAAATGTAACCCCTACTGCCCCTAATGCGATACAATGCATACGGAATGGCAGTGTATCCGTTCCATCTTCTATATAAAATGTAACATTGTAAGATTTTCCCCTTTCACCGTACAAAAAGTTTCTGGACATTGCTTCTAATTGATCTGCAATATCAGGACTGGTTTCACACTCTGCCAGAACACAATCTTTTTCACATACAAAAATACGATATGTTCCCCTCGGAATACAACGTAGGTCACCACTATTTGTTACATTAACATGAAGTTTGATGATATCTTCTTTCCTGCGTACATCGAACTTAACTCCACATCCCCCCAAATTATTTACCGCATAAAATTCCATCTTATCTATATCATACGTTTTCTGCCCGTCAATATGCAGCCTTACTGTAAGAATCAAGTGTATTCTTTCCCATTCAATATTTTCAATTGTCGCTGATACACCACTCTCATTGATTCTCCAATTCATTTTCTAACTCCTTTTTATCTATTCCATGTATTCCAAAAGACTGCACAATTATATCATACAAGCTATTTCACGTCAATTTATTCTACTCTCTCTTGAGTTTCCGTACTTTTATCCACAAAGCCCCGTTTTCATAATCATCGTCATAAACAACTTTCAAAAAATGCCCAAAATATAAGGAATCCTTTCCTGTTTTGTAGTAAAATTAAGGTGTCTAATCAAAAAGATACTAAACAAAAATCAGGAGGACTCCTTATGCTTAATTCTACAACAAATACTTATACTTTGAAACGGGAAATTTTAACTTTTTCAAATAAAATTTCAAAACACCTGTCCAAGCCGGACAAAAAGTTTTCTGCCGAGATGACTTATGGTATGCTTGCCTCCAGAAGCTGTCTTTTAACCGATGTTGTGGATCAGCTTCACGAGAATTCTAAAAAAGTTAATTCTGTGGAGCGTCTTACAAGACATCTCAACAAAGGAATTCCGAAAGATGCTCAAAAGTCATATCTGACCTTTGTTCGTACAATGGTTTCCAGCAATCCCATTATCCATATCGATGATAGTGATGTGATAAAACCGGAAGGCCGCAGGTTCGAGGCACTTGGACTTGTTCGTGATGGTTCTAAAAGCACTAATACTAAAACCGTTTATGAAAAAGTCTATCACGTAACAGAAGCCTGTGTTCTTACCGGCAACAATCATCCCGTGAAGCATATCTGTCTCATGTAAAAGTTCAGATAACCGCTTCTAAAAAAGATATTGACCTGGTGCTCGTCTATGGTTTAACCGAACATCCAATGATGCTTGCAACCAATAAAGATATTAAATCAAAAGAAGATGTAATCGCTGTTGCAAAGCAGTACTTTTCGAGATGGAAAATAGAGGAATATTTCCGCTGCAAAAAACAGATGTTTCAGTTTGAAAACTTTCGAGTACGAAAGCTGTCTGCCATCAATACGTTAAATTTTTATATCACCTTATGCATGGCTTTTCTTGCACATATATCTATGAAGTCAGAAACAAATGCCCTTAAGGTTTCAATTATACAAAAAGCATACCCTGTAAAGAAAAAAGTATATTTCTGCTATTACCGGTTAGCTAAAGGTATCTCTGGCATACTATCGTATGCAAAAGAAGGCGTCAGGCTATGGTTCCGAACAAAACGTCCGGCATATCGTCAACTCTGCCTTAAGCTGACCGCTTAGATAGATACAAGAATATATCTCCCAAAGCCCGATTTCGGTGGGGCTTATTAAAGTACTTCTACTCACAGAACTTCCATTCCTAGCTCTTCAAAAAAGCGGAAGATTAGTGCTTTGGGAAGGTGTAACCACTTTTTGATTACATTTTATGGAAACTCAAGATCCTACTTTAAGCCAGAGATTTCGCTTTTAACTTTTTTATCCATGCATTTTTATAAATAATCCAGTTATCAGCATTCCATCTGCGGCTGCCCTTCATTCTTGGTCAATACGCGCAAAATCCCCCCTATTTTTTCCCTAGGTTTTTTTCGGCTGATTTTCTCTATCCGCCTTTTCCATATAAAATCTGTTTCACTTTTTCTGTTAGCAGCTCATCGCAAAAAATCCGGTTTAT
>ERZ773185.1911-NODE-1911-length-14390-cov-5.384932_pt1 | contig 14390 bp, 9 predicted proteins | sample MGYA00580531_ERZ773185 | MGnify/ENA primary metagenome ERZ773185 (study PRJEB29015, sample SAMEA2737799) | human gut metagenome | biome: human gut; feature: human-associated habitat; material: faeces | place: China | collected 2012 ...
CGGTCTCCCTCAAAGTAAAGAACCGTATCCACCATATGTTCCAGCACACGCGGTCCCGCGACAACGCCCTCTTTCGTCACATGACCGACAATAAAGATGGAAATTCCCATCCCCTTTGCAATCTGCATAAATACCCCTGTGGATTCCCGCACCTGTGATACGCTGCCCGGTGCAGAGGAAACTTCTTCGTTATACATGGTCTGTATGGAATCTATGATCACGATCTGCGGTTTTTCCCGGTCAATCACCGTTTTTATCGTGTCTAAGTTCGTTTCACATAAAAGTGTCAGCGAATCGCCAAAGGTTCCGATACGTTCTGCCCTTATTTTGATCTGCTGCAGGGATTCCTCTCCGGATATATATAATACGCGCACACCTTTCTCCGATAAATTCCGGCATACCTGCAAAAGCAGTGTTGATTTACCGATTCCCGGATCACCGCCCACTAACACTAAAGATCCCTGTACGATTCCGCCGCCAAGTACACGGTCAAGCTCTTTCATATCCGTCGACATGCGTTTGTCCTGTGTCATCTCGATCTGTGAGAGCGGAACGTTCTTCGCCTCTGCCGCTTTTGCCGCTACCCTGCCGCCTTTTGCTGCACTTTTTTTATCGATCATCTCCTCAACAAATGTATTCCATTCCTTACATGCAGGACACTGTCCCATCCACTTTGATGATTCGTAACCACATTCCTGACAAAAAAATACTGTTGTTTTTCCCTTCGGCATATTCCTTCTCCATCTCTTTTTATTGTTTATCAGTATACTTACTTTATCTGTAAAAAGCAACTTACTTTCTATGACAAAAACCGGAAAAAGCAATCCGCTTCTTCCGGTTTTTATTATTATTGCAGAATTATTTTTTTACTTTAATTTTCACTGCTGAACTCCTGATTGTAAAGTCTGCAAGTAATTCATTCCTGCCATTTACAACCACTTTGTAATAATATGTTTTTTTCTTCTTTGCTTTTTTATCTGCAAAAGACGTCTTCTTTGTGGTTCCAATCAGAGTATACTTACCGTTCTTCTTTTCTGCACGGTAAATCTGATAAGTTTTGGCACCTGTTACCTTATTGTAAGAAACGGTAACCGTTCCTTTTTTGTTATTTTTTACTTTTGCAGCAACTTTGACACCATATATGATGACTGCCGGCTTACCGGAAGCAACCTGTGTACCATATTCCGAGGTCATATAAGAGGCAATTCTTGTTCCTTTTTCCCCATATGCACTGACCATATAATAATATTTCACACCTTTTTTCAACCGTGCCCTGTCATATGCCGCCGTGCCTGTAATGGATCCGTCTTCGCCATAATATTCCCGATAGTGAACCTCACTGTAATATCCTGTCTCATCATTGGAATCTTTTGCGATCAGGTTACCTGTTGCTGCATAAAGTTTTTCGTCCGTATTACATAACGGCGTATATACAGAACGGACGACTTTATAATATTTCGCACCTTTTACCTTTTTCCAGGTAATCTTTACTGCATTCTTTTTCGTATCATAAACAGCTTTGATGGATTTTACTGCTGCAAGTGATGTAGATTCTTTTGACGATGACCATCCACTGTATTCTTTTTGGGAATTATAAGCCCTTACCGATACATTTACGTATTCTCCGCTCGATAATCCTTTAATGGTGTATTTATTTTTCTTTACCGTTACATATTTTTCTGCAACTGTTTTTTTCTCACCATATTTATCATATACCATGTATCGGATCTGATAGCCTGCAGCGTACTTGTCCGCATCCCATTTAACGCTTACATTTTTGCCTTTATTGGTAAGGACGAGATTTCGCGGCTCCTCGAGCTGCATTTTAACTCTGGTCGACGCGGTAATGTATTTTAATGTTTTTCCGTCTTTATAATATGCACAGATCAGATAGGTGTAACTCTCACCGAATTTTAACTTTTTGTCCGTGTATGTTGTCGTTTTTGCGTTTGTGATCGTTTTCACCAGTTCATACTTTGTATTTTCTACTGTTACGGCACTGTTGCCCGAATTGATCCATCCTGAAATTTCTGTGATATCCTTGTCACTCTCAGAAGTTCTGTAAATCTCATATTTTGTTGCAAAACCTACTTTTGTCCAGGTCAGTTTCACTGTATTTTTTGAGTTCTTAGCCACCTTTAATACAATGTTATTTACACGGCTGGTACTTACAGTAAAATTTTTATATATACTGTAACTTTTCGTTTTTCTGTCCGGATCATAATAATAAGAGCGTACCTTGTAGGAGTATTTTGTGCCTGCCTTTAAATTCTGATCTGTATAGACATAGTCTGTGGTCGTTGCTATTTTCTTATATTTTTTACCTGAAAGACGATAAATCTCATATCCGGTACAGCTTCCTCTGGTAAAAGATAACTTTATACTGTTTTTTCCCGCCTTTGTATATACACGCGGTACGGATACCTTATCCGTATAGCTTACCATATTCGAAGCAGGACTCATTGCCGTATAATAAGTCATGCCAACAGATATATTTTTATATGTTTGATTTTTTTGAGCATCTGTTACTTTTATTTCCTTATTTACGGTAAACACCGGCTTCTTTTGTATGTTATAAAGAGAACTGCCTGCATCATAGGTATGCGCAACAAATGTATATTTTACGCCCGGTTTTAAAGAGATTGCACTGTATGATCCATCGATTCCCTTCACTTTGTAAGAACGTACATAACTGCTTATTTCCTTACTTTCAAGCTCCGTAAGTGCATCTTTTAAATAAAGTTTTTTCTGCTGTCCCTGACCATCCGTATAGTAACCATAAGCGTTCAAAAGCTCATAATTATAATGCGCCGGCTTCTTTCCTTCTTCAAAAACATAAATGACTACATCCGCATCGATTGGCGTCCATGAGAGCTGCCAGTCATCTCCATTGTACGTCTTTTCTATTTTGAGATTTTTTACTGTCGGTATGTTTCCATTAATGCTGGCCGTTGCGGTTATGACATCTGAATAACTTCCATCTGAAAAATATCCTTCTTCCGCAGATTCCAGTCTGACGGAACAATAAAAATATGGCAGTCCTGAATCTATTGTAATATTACAATACGGATCTGATGCATACTCTGAATCCGTTTCATAGGAATCGTTTTCTCCTTTTGCATTTACATAAGCATCGTACAGCGTTCCCCTCTTATTGTAAAACTGTAAAAAGCTCTCTATATTCGTAATATTTAACGGTTTGCTGCTTCGCAGGTAATACACACGATAGCTATCCACTCCGTTTTGTGCATTCCAGGTAACTGACATCTCTTTTCCCTTTTCAGAAACTTTTGTACCGGTTACCGGTGATAACTTCTTTAAAGAGTAATTTTTATAAGTATAGGTGTCCGACCATTTACCATACATGTCCACCACATATTTCGTCTGTTTCGATTCTATAATATATTGGCTATTATCATTCCAGTTCCAATATACCTCCTGTTTGTTACTTGTCACTTCATGATAATATACAGCACGGACTTTTACGCTGACCTGCTGTCCTGAATTTAATATGACATATGGCAGTCTTGCTTCATCTGATGTTATCATCTCATGTACGGTTCCGTCTGACGCATCCAAAAATAATCCCGGCATATTATAGACCTTGGTATTTCCATCGCAGACCACTTCATATCCAACCTTCATCATGTCTCCGGCTTTATTTTTCATTGTGGCCGTATCATTATTAACCGGATTCCAGCTTATTTTTACATAAGTTTTTTCAAAAGAAATCTCTTCATAAGCATTTGCATATACAACATATTTATATTTTTTCGATGCTGAATCATATACCGATTCATACGTTAATTGCTTATAAAAATGTCCATTATAACTATAATAAAGAACCTGTGTATCATTTTTTACTGCATACTCATCTATCCGCTTTTTGGCATTTTCCGATGAATCACTTACAGTAATTTCTGTAATTTCATCACCTTCTGTCACATAATGATACCCTGTCGCATCACATGACCGCAATGCTCTATACGTCTTACCATTGACTCTATACATTCCATATGCATCTTGATATTTATCTGTGTTGCCTTTCAGTATGGCTTCTGCCTTATTATACAGGTTTACAAATCCATCAATATCCGTACCGCTGCAATCACTCCGTTCTGGAACCGATTCACATAAGCATATCTCAACTGCCGGCCAGACGCTGTTGTTATAATACTTCCGTCATCTTTTCCTCTTACATTGATTACCTTTGACGGTTTATCAATTGCAGCGAGTTCTTCCTCTTCAGTCTCTTCTTCGGTCTCTTCTTCTATTTCTTCTTCCGATTCTTCTTCCGTCTCTGTTTCCATCACTTCGGTATCATCAACAGCCTCCGTATCATTCACGTTTTCTGTCTCTTCTACAGTTTTCTCAGTTTCTGATGCCTCTGATGTTTCTGGAATTTCCGATGCCTCGCTGTTCTCTGTCTGCCCACTGTCATTTTCTGCAGACTCACTGTCCGTTTCGCTTTCTGTCTCTGTCTGTTCTGTTGCTAAAGCTGCTTCCATCGCATCTTCTTCCTGTATCACAGCCTCTGTTACTGTCTGTACATCTGTCTGCGGCAATCCAGCAGCACCTACTGATGTCCAATCTCCGACCGTCAGCGTAAGCGCCATCGCAAATGCCGCCATACGTTTCCAACCCGTGAGTCTCTTTCTTTTCATAACTTTTCTCCTTCTGATTTATTGCACATTGTCACGCGCATTTTTTATGTTAATGTAACAGTTTATCCCCGTCAATCGTACTTTCGTACTTGAAAGCGCAAAAAAAGCTTACATGCCCTTTTGACATGTAAGCTTCCTTTGATCTCACTTTTCCGTTCTTAACACTTTGTAACTTTTACATCTACCGGATGGTCGCCAAGTTCTACACTTAAGCTTAATTTGCCGCCAAGATTTGTCTTCATCTTTCCTGCATCTGCGCCATCGATCGTGATGTCGTACTCTGACTCATCCTCAAGTTCTACTGTGATCTGTGCATCTTCCGGTCCCTCTACCTGAAATGTCAGGCCTGTATCTGTTGCATTCAGATTCATGACAGCCGTTCCCGGAACAGATTCATATACGAACATGCCATTGCGCTCTAACTTGGTGATCTCGGAAAATGTCTTCACCTTGTAGATATCTCCCTGATGTTCGAAATTATCAAGTTTCGCCTTTGCACCTAATGTGTAATCCCCAAAACTGATCGTTCCATCTGCTTCTGAACGAATTAATTCGCTGATCGTTGCCATTTTTTCCTCCTGTGATAAAGTAGTTTTCTCTTTATCGTAAAATTTTGTGCCCTTATTATATAATATCCCCGTCACGATTTCCAGTGCTTTCCCGGATATTTCAGTAAAATTTTATTTTGTTTCGAACACGACTTTTTCTTTGTGGATCGTCACGACCACTTCCATATCTTTTTTCACTTTGCCGGACAGGATTTCTTCTGCCAGTTCATCCTCGATATCGTTCTGGATCTGACGGCGCAGCGGTCTTGCACCATATTTCGGATCATACGCTTTATCGACAATATGCTTTTTGACGCTGTCACGCACGGTAAGGTGGATTCCCATCTGTTTTTCACAGCGATCTGTAAGTTCTTTTAACATCAGTGCAACGATCTGTTTCATATCGTCTTTGTTTAACGCTCTAAATACGATCGTCTCATCAATACGGTTTAAAAATTCCGGTTTAAAAATACGGCGTACTTCTTCCATCACGCTGTTTTTCATGCGGTCATAATTCTGTTTTTCATCATCCGAAACTGCAAATCCAAGTTTTTTCGGCTCAATGATCGCCTGTGCTCCGGCATTTGACGTCATAATAATGATCGTATTTTTGAAATCCACTTTGCGTCCCTGGGAATCCGTGATATGACCGTCGTCTAACACCTGCAGTAAAATATTAAATACATCCGGATGCGCCTTTTCGATCTCATCAAACAGGATCACCGAATACGGATTTCTGCGCACCTTTTCGCTGAGCTGTCCGCCCTCCTCATGGCCTACATATCCTGGCGGTGAACCAATCATCTTTGATACGCTGTGTTTCTCCATATATTCCGACATATCAACACGGATCATAGACTGTTCGCTGCCAAACACTGCCTCCGCAAGTGCCTTTGAGATCTCTGTTTTTCCGACACCGGTCGGGCCTAAGAACAGGAAAGAACCGATCGGGCGCCTCGGATCTTTTAATCCGACACGTCCTCTTCGCACAGCTTTTGCCACTGCACTCACCGCATCCTCCTGACCGATGACACGTTTGTGTAAGGTAGCCTCTAATTTTCTTAAGCGGGCAGCCTCCCCCTCGGCAATCTTTCTTACCGGGATCTTCGTCCATCCGGATACCACATCCGCAATATCGTCTTCTGTCACTTTTAACTTTTTACTGCGGCTGTCTTTCTTTGTCTTTGCCTGTATTTTGGCAAGCTCTTCTTCACACGCTTCTTTTTCGTTCTTCTTCTGCTTTGCACCTTCCACATCACCATCGTGCAGAAATTCTAACATTTCCTCTTCTAACAGGTTGATGCGATGTCTTAATTCAACGACTTCCTCCGGTTTTCCACCCGCGCGCAGACGTACCTTTGCTGCAGCCTCATCCATCAGATCGATTGCTTTATCCGGCAGGAAACGGTCATTGATATAGCGCGCAGACAGGCGTACTGCTGCCGATACCGCATCATCCGTAATCTTTACCTGATGATGCTTTTCATACTGTTCCCGCAGTCCCTCTAAAATCTGCACTGCCTCCTCTTCCGACGGCTCTTCTACCGTAACCGGCTGGAATCTGCGCTCTAGCGCAGCATCTTTTTCAATATATTTGCGGTATTCATCGATTGTCGTTGCACCGATCAGCTGCAGTTCCCCACGCGCAAGTGCAGGTTTTAATATATTGGAAGCATCGATTGCTCCTTCCGCTCCGCCCGCTCCGATGATTGTATGCAGTTCATCGATGAAGAGCAGGATATTGCCGGCTGCCCGTACTTCCTGAAGTACCTTTTTAATGCGCTCCTCAAACTCACCGCGATATTTTGAGCCTGCCACGATTCCGGACATATCCAAAGATACCACCCGCTTTCCCGCAACGGTATCCGGAACCATTCCGGTTGTAATACGCTCCGCAATTCCCTCAACGATCGCAGTCTTTCCAACGCCCGGTTCACCGATCAGACATGGGTTATTCTTTGTCCTTCTGCTTAAGATCTGAATCACACGGTCGATCTCTTCCTGTCTGCCGACTAACGGATCTAATACTCCCTCTGCCGCCAATGCAGTCAGATCTCTGGAGTATTGATTTAATACCGGTGTATCCGATGCTGTTTTTTTCACCGGCTTACCATTCATGAAATCTTCTTTGTACAGGCTCGCATCTTCTCCCATTGCGATCAGGATATCCACATACATTTTCTGGATATTGACCGCTAAGGTATTTAAAAGGCGGGATGCCACACACTCTGTCTCTTTCATCATCGCGATCAGGATATGCTCCGTCCCGATCTCCTCTGCATGAAAACGAGCTGCCTCCCTTGCTGCCCCTTCTAACACCTGCAGTGCCCTCGGCGAATATTCCTTAGCCTCTGCCGTCAGCACCTGTGCATCCGGTGCAATGAGTTCCTCGATCAGCTGCATGACTTTGTCAAGTTCTACTCCATTATCATTTAATACCTGCGCAGCGACGCCCGTTCCTTCTTTTAAAAGTCCGATCAGGATATGCTCCGTTCCGATATAATGATGATGCAGTGATTTCGACATCTTTGAAGCCTGATCGATTGCTTTTTTTGCTTTTGATGTATATCGTATCTGCATAGTTTCTCCATTCTTTTTCTATTTATAAATCATTTAAATCGATGATCTCTAAATCATCTTCTTCCTCTTCTTCTCTCGGAATGTGTTTTTTCTCCGGAGTATGTTTCCGCTCCGGCTTTTCTTTTCTCTCCGGCCTTTGTTTCTCCTCCGGTTTTTCTTTTCTCTCCGTGCGCTGTTTTTCCTCCGGTTTTTCTTTTCTCTCCGGCCTTTGTTTCTCCTCCGGTTTTTTTCTTTCTACCGGCAGGAAATCTTCGTCCTCTTCCCAGTCCTCATCGTCAAGATCGTCAGACATGCCACGTCCAAACAATCCCGCACGCACTTTATGGATCTTTGATACGCCGACTTCGTTCTCTGTATCGTTTTCTTCCACATCATCCGGCTCTTCTTCCACTTTTTCTTTTGGTTTTCTGTGGAAAAATCCTTTTCTCTGTGTTTCTTCCTCCTCCCAGTCAGCGTCTTCCGGATCATCTACTTCCAAATCATCTTCTTCCACGCCAGGATTCTCTTCTATATTATCATCTTCTTCCAGATCAGTATCATCTTCTGCGTCCTGATCCTTTCCCTGTTTTTCGGACTTCCAGTCCCAGTCATCCTCTTCCTCATCCCAGTCGTCACTCTTACGTCCTCTCAATAGAAGATTGATAATAATAACGACAAGTACTGCGATCACAAAAGCCATAATTCCCATCATATTTCTGGAAAAAGACTTTTCTTTTGCATATTGTTCAGAGAGATCATTGTATTCCTGCTGGAGATATTCCATATTAGAAACATCTTCCGCTTCTTCTGTTTCAAACTCTGCGTTCTGGTCTGCTGCCTGTCCATCTGTTCCATCCGCCGGCTGGTCTGTTGTCTGACCGTCTGTTCCATCCGCCGGCTGGTCTGTTGTCTGACTGTCTGTTCCATCCGCCGGCTGATCCACTGTTCCGTCTGCTGTCTGTCCATCTTCTCTGGTCAGTGTGATCGTATACTGGGCGAGTGCTCCGTTCTGCGCCTTCACGACTACTTTTATCGTATTTGTACCGACCTGCAGATTGTCATTTCCTGTGATCGACTGTACCGTCGCAAATTCATTAACCGGTGTTGCCGTCACTGTAACGCTTGTGACATCATTCGGTACGGTAGCTGTATATTGTACTGTCTTTCCTGTAAAGTCCGGGGATAATGTTCCCGCAGAAAGTGATAACACTTCCAGCGAATTATCTGCGGAAAGTGTTGTCTGTGCAGCAGCCACCTGGATTCCGGCAGCCTTTATGTCTGCCGCAGGTTCTGTCGCAAGACATCCCATGCAGAAAAGTGCAGCTATGAATCTTACTTTTCTCTTCATTCGTTTCACACTCCCTCTATTGCCATCATTACTATGGAATTATATGAGATATTCGAAAATGCGTCAACCTCAAACTCCCTCATTGTCAAATTCCGGAATAAAACTCTCCTCCGCCGTCTCCCCCTCCTGGATAAAACCGTTTTCAATCCCTATATCGATTGCAAAATCAATAACCTCATCATATTCCCGATCCGTGATCTTACGGTTTAATTCCGGATATTTTTTCACGTTAGAGAGCGGTGTAAACTGGTGCATGATACTGATATATATTTGATTCTCATAGGTTTCATGCAGATATTTCAAAACTGCTTTGGAATCTTTCGTGCACCCCGGCAGGATCAGATGGCGCACGATCGTACCACGCTTCATCAGGGAATCCTCCCCGTTTTCAAAAACTGCCGCACCCGTCTGACGCACCATCTCCGCTATCACCGCCTTAGCCACAGCAGGGTAATCCGGCGCATGGGAATATTTTGCACTCAAAGCGGTATCAAAATACTTAAAATCCGGAAGATAGATATCCACAATTCCTTCTAAAGAACGGATCGTATCCACATTTTCATAGCTGCTGGTGTTATAAACGATGGGAATCTTTAAATTCTGATTTCTTGCAAGCTCTACCGCTTTTATGATCTGTGGTACAAACTGCCCCGGTGTCACAAGGTTGATATTATTGGCACCCTTTTCCTGGAGTTCCAGAAAAATTTCGCCAAGCCGCTCCGTACTTATCACCTTACCAGCTGTACCATTTGCAATATTTTCATTCTGGCAGAACACACAGTGCAGTGCACAGCCGGAAAAAAAGACCGCACCGGAACCCATCTCCCCGGAAATACAGGGTTCTTCCCAGAAGTGCAGTGCCGCACGCGCCACCTTAATCTCTGTGGTCTGTCCGCAGATGCCGCGCTCACCGGATTTTCGGTCCACAGCGCACATTCTAGGACACAATGTACATATTTTCATGGTATACCATCACTCTTTCTATTTAATTTAATGATTGCGCAACCGTGCCTTTTTTTGTATGATAGACATTGCAAAAAGAAGATCAAACACAAAGGAGTTTTCTTATGAGTCCAAAAAACTGTATGGTAGCACAGTCAGGCGGCCCTACTGTTGCGATCAATGCCAGCCTTGCCGGTGTGATCGACGGTGTAATGCGTTCTGACATGTATGACACGGTTTATGGTTCCTTAAACGGAATCACAGGTATTTTAAACAACGATCTGACGAATCTTTCTGAATTAATACAGCAGAATTCGGAATATCTCGACCGCTTAAAGGTCACTCCGGCAATGTATCTTGGCTCCTGCCGTTACAAACTGCCAAATTATTTAGATGATGATTCTTCCTATGTATTCATTTTCAAACAGTTTGAAACTTACCATATTGATGCTTTCTTTTATATCGGCGGCAACGATTCCATGGACACCGTCTTAAAGCTCTCCGAATATGGCAAAAAAATCGGCAGTCCTGTGCGTATTGTCGGTATTCCAAAGACCATCGACAATGATCTCTGTGAGACAGACCATACACCAGGATTCGGTTCTGCCGCAAAATATATCGCATCTTCTCTTTTAGAAATCGCACATGACACATTTATCTATGCAGTCAAAAGTGTGACGATCGTGGAAATCATGGGACGTGATGCCGGATGGCTGACCGCTGCTTCTGCACTGGCAAGAAACGGTTATAATACAGCACCACATCTGATCTATCTCCCGGAGGTTCCATTTGACAAAGAGGACTTTTTACTGGATGTAAAGCGTATGCTTTTCGAGCGCAATAACGTGATCGTTGCCGTATCCGAAGGTATCCGCGATGCTTCCGGCAACTATATCAGTGCTTCCGAAAGTTCTGTTGACACCTTTGGTCACAGCCAGTTAAGCGGAGCCGGAAAAACACTTGAATTTTTAGTCAAAGAAAAACTAGGCGTTAAAGTCCGTTCCGTGGAAGTCAACGTATTACAGCGCTGCGCTGCACACCTTGCTTCAAAGACTGATCTTGATGAGGCTTTTACTCTCGGTCAGAAAGCGGTTGCTCTCTCCGAGGAAGGTGTTACCGCTTCCATGGTAACAATGCGCCGTATCTCCGATGCTCCGTACGAAATCGCCTATGAGCATGCCGAGATCCGCCACATTGCAAATGAGGCAAAATCAATTCCGAGAGAATGGATCAACGATGCAGGCAATGATGTCACACAGCCACTGATCGATTACCTTTCACCTCTCATACTCGGTGAAGTTCCGGTAAAATACGAAAACGGTATCCCTGTCTATATGGATGTCAGTCATTTAGCAAAACATCAATAAATTTACCGATCTCAACCCACGCTCTTTTAGATTCCGGCAGCATTTTTGCTGCCATCTGAAAGATGTGGAACATTCCTTCATAAATACTGATTCTTACTTTTACTCCCTGTTCTCTGGCTTTTGCAGCCACATCCACAGAATCCGAGAGCAGCATCTCATAGGAACCAACCTGTATCAGCATCGGCGGAAATCCCCTGAAATCCCCATATAAAGGCGAAATATAAGCATTATACGGATCGTTATCCCCAATATAATCTTTATTATAAATAAGGCTATCCCTTGTTTTTCCAAATAACGGGTCGCGCTCAAAGTTTGTCTCGTAAGATTCCCCGCTCGCCGCAAGGTCTGTCCACGGTGACATGGCTACGATCCCACACGGAAGCTGCTTTCCGTGATCTTTCAGATAATGGCATAATGCCATCGCAAGACCGCCTCCTGCGGAATCTCCTGCGATGATGATCTGCTCGGAAAACCACCCCTGTTCCAACAGATAACAGTATGCGGCATAGGCATCTTCTAAAGCCGCCGGATACGGATGTTCCGGTGCCACACGGTAATCGGGTGTCAGAACACTCATTCCATGGCTGACTTCACAGTAAAGTCCGGCAAACATACGGTATGCATTCCGCATCGCTCCGACATATCCGCCCCCGTGAAGCTGTAAGATTACTTTTTCCGTATTCGGATTTTCTTTTGCCTGTAAATACTCCATGGAGAAATTATCCATCTCGATCACATCTAATGAAAAACAGTCCGGACATTTCCACGGCGGCTCCGAATCCCCGATTTTTTTCCTCAGTTCTCCATTTTTTATCTTTTTCCCAATCAGGTGATCATTTGTCACATGGGCGATCAGGTCCCTCATGACTCTTCCCCTGATACTCGCTTCGCTCTCTCTCATCCGATTGCTCCTGTTCTTTTTATTCTAAATATAACTCAGCGGACATGAAATCTTCGTTTCAGTTCCACCCTTGCCCTGCGGTCTCCGATGATCAGTGTTCCAAGAAACAGAAACAGGGAAAACGCAAATGCGATCAGTGCAAAAAGCTGTGCCGTCACGATACCGGTAAAAATCAGTATTACCGGAACAATGCTGCATAAAATCATAAAAATCTGCCACATCATATAGCTCTGCCAGTTTCTGCGGTTTACGATCATACAGATGATAATACCAACATCGACTAAAATGATCGCCGACGGCAATGCATAATTGACAGACCATCCGCGGTAGCCGACCAGAAAATCGATTGCGATCACGATCAGTATCGCCATCAGCGTGAGTACCGTGATTTTGGCGCGGTAACCTGTCTTTCCAAGAATTGCAAAACGGATCAGCATATATCCGTAAAAGAATCCAAGCCCCGTGATCGCACTCCATGCAATCTGTGACTCGGTGACCACATTGATATAAATGAGCAGCACCTCAACCAAAAGTGCACAAAACAGATAGATTTTACTGATCATTGTCATTTTCCGGGTGTGCACTCTCACATCCGGGTACATATTCTCCACTTCACCTGTGTATTCTAACACGGATCCGCAGAGTGGACAGCGCTCTGTTTCATCTGATATCTCCACATTACAATTTCTGCATTTACTCATAATTTACTCCATTACTCTTTATTTCTACCGCAATCCCGTCCGAGGCTATTTTCCGGAAAAATCCACGCTGCACAGACGCATCGACAAGATCATAACTGAAACTGAATACAAGTGTATCCCCGTAAGAGCAGATCGTTCCTTTCAGATGCTGCCCCTTTGACATGGCAAGAAATGCATGAAACAATTCCACATAAGGGCGGTACTCTTCTGTCACGGAAATATTGCCGATATTTGTGATCGTCGCAGTATTGGCAAGTGCAGAAGTTGTATATACATACTTCATTGCAAGGTTTTTCAGGAAAAGCGGCACAACTCTTGCAATCAACAGTTTTTCATTGGAAACGTTATAGGAAAACAGCTTTTCAAGATTTTCCCGGTTGATCTGGCTTCGCAGGCTTTCCTTCACGATTTCAGCCACCTCTGCAAACGTATAGGTCTCTTTGGTCGGATGAAATTCTGCGGACACCATGACAAAAAAGTTTTTCGTGGTAATAGAATTAAAATACGGCCGCAGATTAACCGGCACCGCAACACGGATCGGACACTTTGACGGCATGCCGTGCAGACATTCCGTATAAACGCTCCAGATGTACACACTTACCAGATATTCGTTGATACTGATTCCCATCGCATGACAGACCCTTTTCAACTCCGGTATTTTCATATAACCGTGCATCACGCCGAACTCGCCCGGTCTTAACTTTTCTCCACGGATCAGATATGCCTTTTTTGTCTGGTATCCTTTTGCGGAACTTTTTTTGTAATTTTTTAAGAAACTGTCTTCCCGGTTCAAAGACGTATCAACACTTAATGAATCTCCCAGCTTTTCCTGCAGGTCTTTATGTGCCAGACGCAGATACTGGTAAGTCAGCTCTTTTAAGAAATTGATTCCTCCCATTCCATCCGTCAAAACATGGAATACTTCCAGATTGATCCTGCATTTATAATAGGTCACACGGAACATATAACTGCGGTTTTTATTCTGCTGGATATATCTGCATGGAAAATTGTTCTCCATGCGAACCTTTGGCGCCGCTTTTCCGTTTTCCTCAAAATAATACCAGAACACGCCCTGACGCAGACGCACGTTAAAAACAGGGAACTTCGGAAGCACTTTATCCAGTGCCTGCTGCAATTTATCTTCCTGTATGTCTTCTTTTAAAACTGCGCAGACCCGGTATACATTGCTCATCCCTGCACCTGCGATCATAGGAAACAGGTGCGCCGTATTGTCCAGGTGATCCCATCGGATCTCCCGGCTGCGTTCTTCCTGTCTTTTTTTTACCCGTTTCTTTTTTTCTGCCATGATTACTCTTTTCTATATATACTTCTGGATCAAAAACCGCATCCTGCCCTTTTT